>Ga0123342_1007786_pt1 | contig 13935 bp, 7 predicted proteins | sample Turbeawhitnodule_FD_89960 | JGI IMG/M metagenome (GOLD analysis project Ga0123342, IMG submission 89960) | Root nodule microbial communities of legume samples collected from Mexico - Turtle bean Mexico white nodule | ecosystem: Host-associated > Plants > Roots > Nodule | place: Mexico: Nepantla...
AAAAGGTTTAGAACTTTTATTACCATTGGGAGGAAAAGTTGTCCGATGGTGTTTAGCAAACTGACAAACATCACAATGAAATGACTCAGCAGACACTTTTGTAAATAAAACAGGAAATAAGGAGTTTAGGGTACTAAAGGGAGGATGACCAAGACGTCTGTGTTGAAGCCATATCTGAGAGGATGACCAAGATTCACGACCTTACTGGAAGTGTGTGCATGTAGTCTAGCATACTTTTTATCTTCATGCTGGAAATAATATAACCCGCCCTGCTCTTTAGCAATTCCAATAGTCTTCCCCGTGGCAAGATCCTGAAAAAGGGAAGAGAAAAATACCATTGCACAATTTAAATCTTGGGTAATCTTTTAAATAGACAAGAGGTTATTGGATAGTTTGGGAACATGAAGCACATTTTTTAAAGGAAATGAAGGTTGAAGGTGAATGTTACCACAACCATTAACGGGGGTAGTGGAACCATTAGCAACAGTAATATATGAGTTACCAGATAAAGCAGTGTAGGATGAAAAAGAAAAGGAATGAGGTGTCATATGATCAGTAGTACTAGAGTCTATAATCCAGATATTTTCAGTACTAGAAGCATTAAAGGATAAAAAGCTAGAACTCTTACCACTCATGGTGAAGGAACAATAGCTAGATGGCTTACTAAGGGAGTCCATGAGAGCTCAAAAGCAACTGAGTTTTTCAGATTGGCAAAATTTGATTCGGTTCAAAAAAAAAATCGGCTAAAAAAAATTTCCGATGGCAGTTTCCGGCGAGCAGTGGCATTGGCGAGTGGCGGAAGTTTCCGGTAGGCGGCGGTGGTCGGTGGTGGTGGTTGGCGGCGGTCAATGGCGGTGGCAGTAACCGTCAATGGTGCAAGGTGGTGGTGGTGGTCAATGGAGAAAAGATAAGGAAAATAAAAAGTTGCAACAATTAAGGCTGTAAAAAAAATAATAATTGCAGCAATGAAGGCTGCCAAGGAAAATGATTACAACAATAAAGGCGGCTAAAAAAAAAGACAACCTAATTAAGGAAAAAAATAATAGATAATGAAAGTTAGAAATAATAAGTATTTAAAGCTGTACAAATCAAATCAAATTTGTAACAAATTTGTCCTAATAAATATAAAATGGAATTTGCACTTAATTATAACATAATTCTCCTGATTATGCAACAAGTTGTGTTTTTTCACTCTGCATGCGTTGCATGACTAGGGTTCGTTAATTTTTTCAGCCAATGGATCAGCATCAGCGGCTATCTTCATGCTTTGATAAACTCATGGCAGATGTTACTCTCAGCATAGATTCAAAGAACAGGGACAAGTTTACTCAGAATCTGACCGTATTTCGGCATGAATTCCGTGCCAAATAATTCAATTTATACAAGTATATATGAGAATGTTTGGTGTCTGTATATTGTCTGTTTGGAGAATCTGCTTCCATCTTTTTCTGGTGGCACCTTGGACCTCTCGTGGAAGAAAGAACCGCATTATGCGTTTTCTTCGTTTTGGTCTTGCATGTAAGAAATGTATTCTTTGTAATTACTGTTCATGCAGTGTGGACGATAGCTGTATACTTTTGGTGGTACCAGATAACTCTTTATACACCTCAGATTTGGATGACTCATTGTTCGAAGATGAAGGAGAGAAGATTTTGAAGATTTATGGATGTGATTAGTACAAAAAAGGTCATGGCAAAATTAGTGGAGGGATGGATAAAACGGAACCACCTGAAATGTAGAGTGATTGAGTTAGATATATTCTTTTTAGAACTCATGTATATTATTATCGATGATATTCGTTTAGAAACATTCTAGATATTATTTGATATCTTGTATAATTGATTTCTTTGTACCTCTATTCTAAACCAGCAAAAAAGGGGGAAGATGTGTTTAGATGGTGATAGAATTATAGAAGAGAAATGGTAATTTTGTTCTCAATCTTTTGAAAATCTTAAAACATTGTTTAGCAACTAATTAACTATATTAGGGACTTTTTTTATGTGGCTTAACTTAATATCTGGAAAAGGGGAAAAAAGACTATAAAACACCATTATTAGGTTGTGTCATGTACCGGCAAAATTTAGATGCAGAGAAAAAGGTTTTATTTTTCATTAGCCAATGTGTATATGATTGAGTGTAATTTTGCTTTCCCTTCTATAACTCTATAGTCAAGAGTAGCTCTAGTAAAAAAAATGGTTTATGATTTAAAAATAAGATATTCATTAAAGTAATATATATATATATATATATATATATATATATATAAAGTGTGTGTATGTATTTTTTGTATTTATTTTTTTGCTTTTATCAACTTTTTTTTATCCTGTTATGTGAAATCTGTAGTTGTCAAATATCCTCTCTTTTTTTTCATCTAATATCGCTTTCTTTCACTCATTTTCTACGTTTATAATCCATAAAATTTTGAAAGTTCTTTACTTTGCATAAATGATCTATGCAGGTGAAAAAGGATAGTACTATACGTATTAATTGACAAAAATAAAATATAAAATACCTTTTGTAAATAAATTGTCTTATAGTAAAAACACAAATTATTTAAGTAATTAAAAATATTTAATGTGCATTGGATGTTGGCTTTGTATATAATGCATGGGATATATATATTACTATAAAGAAGAGGTCAACAAAATACTAATATTATAAAGAGAAGTTATCTTTATATAATAAATATGTATAAATTTGTGTACAAACAGATAAAGTGTGATATAAAGTTGTAGCAAGTTATAGAGAAGTTATATGTTCAATCATTCTCGTGGTGTTAAACTCTCGGTATTATTCAAAAATATAAACCCAAAAGATGTGTACATGAGAGGCGAGAAAAGGAATAAAATTAATATAATTGATGATAAGAATATAACAAGAAAGAAGAGATAAAAAAAAAGTGTAAAAGGAGTTTATATTATTTAGGTGTCCAAATATTATGGCTGTGTCAAACATTAAAAATTGTACATTTATTTCTCTTGTCATGCAATTTCTTTTGCAACTGCAATTATAGTTGTGAAACACATGAGCTTCAGAAAAAGAGAGGTTGAGTAAAATGACTTGTATGTATCTAAGTACATATGTAGTATATATGTGATATTGAGTGGTAGTGAGAGTGAGTGTGGAAGTGCATGGAGATGGGTGATGATGATGGTGCTAGTGCTTCCTCTCATTGTGGTTTAACCTTTGAAGAGGACGCTCATACTAATACTCTTCTGGAGGATCCTTCTGTTACATTCTTTCCTCCTTTTTACTATTATAACTTCTTACCAAATTGCCTTTATCAAATTACAAATTTTCATGTCTTGAGCAGATACAGTGTGTGGAGATACCACCTCCAAACCAAAATCAAAACCGAGAGGTGATATAATTAATTGATTACCAAAGCTTTAATTTCAATGTAATGCCATTTTTTCTTCCGTTTAGCAATTTGCATGCTGTATTGCTCTAGGTCGCAATACAAATGGAATGCGAATATGAATACGGTGGTGAATCACACCGAGCAGCCTCGTTGAGTAGGTTCCGTCAGAAGAGGAAACGAAGATGCTTTGCTAATAAAATTAGATACAGAACCCGTCAAGAAGCTACTCTCAGGTCAGATCAGATCATAGTTCATTACTTTTTTCTTATTCAATCTGAGAGTGAGACAAATCCATGACAATTCTTCATTTTTCTTGTTTGTTCATCCTAGGGTACATCGTAGTAAGAGCCAGTTTATTTTGTCCAAAATCCAGGAGTCAGCAGGCCAAGATGTCATTCACTCAGAAATTTTGTGAGTTTTTTTTGTCTCCGTCAAAATCTTGTAACCTCTAACTTTTTATTCTTCCCTTCACACTGTCTTCAATTTCTGCTGCTTTCATTTCATCTGAATTATTTACCAGCTTCATTAGCAATTTTCATTTTGGCCCAATTCTCAGAACTCAAAAGTTCCATAGCCATTTATTTAATAAGGAGATCTTTATCAAATGTCTTTTAAAAGGAACAATGTTTGGTAAACTCACGAAAAAGGCACTAGTTTACCTCCCAAAAGCTTCCCATTTATCTAAGTTTTATTATTTGTGCTTTTATTTTAACAATTGTAAATGATCTCATTTGTCAGATGCAGGAATTGTGGCATCAGCTCAAAATGCACTCCTATGATGCGGCGAGGGCCATCTGGGCCTGGAACACTTTGCAACGCTTGTGGGCTTTCTTGGGCAAACAGAGTATGTTTTCTTCAATTCACTTTTTTTTTGTTTATATTCACAGACATCTCACAAATAACTTATATTCTGTTGTCCTTACTTGATCAGGGTGTCTTCAACTGTAATAAAGCAGATTAATTCATCTAAAGAGGGTTAAGGAATAACATAAAGATCTGAATGATAAATGATAACTCTCTGTTGAACATAATAGTGTGTGGAATAGAGAGTTGTTCAATCTCAGTTCAGTTAAATATATAGATATTAATATATATTTTTTAAAACATACTAGATAATGATTTTTTTATGTGAAAAACACGTGCAACTCATTTTCACTGTGACCATTTTTTTAATCATTCTCTTAATTTGTAAAAAAAAAAAAACTTAAATATCACAATGTTTATGTTTTTTAATAAGATAATATTGTTATTTGTACTGTTAAGAGGTGATCGATAATTTTTTATTTTTTTTTCAACAAGCGTGTGCTTCTTTGTTTAGGTAAAGGTATCTTTGACATTTCAACAATCTCAGAATATTTTAATAAATTTAAGAAATTATACATATACATATACACACATTTATTTATATTATATATATATATATATATATATATATATATATATATATATGAAGAGAAGGGGAATGTGGTATCTTGTGGCGAGAGGGTAAGGTTTTGGTGTTAATTTGAGAAACAGAATCTTATCTCTGAGTGGCATATCCGATCTCATCAACTTCACATTCGTCTCTAATGGCTGTTTCGGCTATCACTGGAGCGAGGATAACCCTAGGGAGGCCTCTTTCCTCTCCCTCACTCACACGCAGAACAACTCCTCCCTCGCTCGTTATGGCCGTCTCCATTGACCACAAGACCGACAAAAAACTCACTCTTACCAAGTCCGAGGAGGCTTTCGCCGCTGCCAAGGTACGATACCTCTTCCTCTGCAATTGGAATCACACTCAATGATTTTATTTTATTTTGATTCTGATGTTAGGAGTTGTTGCCTGGAGGTGTGAACTCCCCAGTTCGTGCCTTCAAATCGGTGGGTGGCCAACCAATTGTGATCGATTCGGTGAAAGGGTCTCGCATGTGGGACATCGATGGAAATGAGTACATTGACTACGTCGGTTCTTGGGGTCCTGCTATTATTGGTCACGCTGATGATCAGGTAAAAACCAACCTTCCCTTTTTCCATTCATTCGTTTATAAATTTTAATAGAAAAAAAAATATAGGGTTATGATATATTACTAGTGGTTTCAAGCTCGAATACTGAAGATGGAACTGTGTTAATTACTCTCAGAATGAGAGTCTTAAAACACCGTAAGAAAAAAAGAAAAAAGGTAGGGTTATATTACTGGATTTAATTAGAATGAACTGTCAGTTCCAAGGTTTTTTCCATTGGGTCAAATTTTTCTTATTGACAGAGTAAAGGTCATTACATTGACTGAATGAAAATTAAACCTCGTATATGTTGGAATACATTGGCAGGTGCTTGCAGCTCTAGGTGAAACCATGAAGAAAGGAACAAGCTTTGGCGCACCCTGTTTGTTGGAAAACACTTTGGCTAAGCTGGTTATCGATGCCGTCCCTAGCATTGAAATGGTTCGGTTTGTCAATTCTGGCACAGAAGCTTGCATGGGTGCTCTCCGTCTTGCACGTGCTTATACAGGACAGAATAAGATCATCAAGTTTGAGGGGTGTTATCATGGCCATGCAGATACTTTTCTTGTTAAGGCTGGTAGTGGAGTTGCCACCTTAGGACTTCCTGATTCCCCTGGTATCCCCAAAGCTGCCACAAATGAAACCCTTACAGCCCCCTACAATGACATATTGGCCGTTGAAGAGCTCTTTGAGAATAACAAAGGACAAATTGCCGCCGTTTTCCTGGAACCTGTTGTTGGAAACGCTGGTTTCATTGTTCCTACACTTGAATTTCTTAATTTCTTGCGCAAAATCACCAAAGAGAACAATACACTTCTTGTGTTTGATGAAGTTATGACCGGATTTCGATTGTCATATGGAGGTGCTCAAGAGTATTTTGGCATAACTCCTGATTTAACAACTCTAGGAAAGATCATTGGTGGAGGTCTGCCCGTGGGCGCTTATGGTGGGAGGAGGGATATTATGGAGATGGTGGCACCAGCTGGCCCAATGTACCAGGCTGGGACCTTGAGTGGGAACCCTTTGGCCATGACTGCAGGCATACACACCCTGCAGCGTATTAAGGAGCCAGGAACTTACGAGTACTTGGACAAAGTCACAGGTGAGCTTGTTCAGGGCATTATTGAAGCTGGGAAGAGGGCAGGTCATGCAATATGTGGTGGGCATATAAGTGGGATGTTTGGGTTTTTCTTCACAGAAGGACCTGTGTATAATTTTGAAGATGCTAAGAAGAGTGATACTGCCAAGTTTGCTAGATTCTTTTGGGGAATGCTGGCAGAAGGTGTCTATTTGGCACCTTCACAGTTTGAGGCTGGCTTCACCAGCTTGGCACATACTTCTGATGACATTAAAAAGACAATAGCCGCAGCTGAGAAAGTTTTCAGAGAGATCTGAATGTTAAATTTTGTTTCTTTGCAACTTTAGTTATTTGGAGAGTGAATTTTGTAGGTCATTTGAGATTATTGTTATGGCAATTGTTTGTTTGTATCTGTATTATTTTCCAATCCTGTATCTACCCAGTGTATTATCTTGAGGTGTAAGTCACTTGAATTTGAAGCTTGTAAGCATTCGAATTCATTGTTTAACTCCTAATTCTAGTGCCACTTGTTATCTCATTAATGTAGGTGTGATACTTTGGTTATGCATTAGATATCAGGATACATCTTTGTGGACTTGATTAGATATGCAATGAATTATCATAATACCAGATAAATTGAAGATAGACTTGATTAATTTAACTTATTTTGAGCTCTTTTGAATCCAGTGCTGAGACTATTCATAGATTAACATTATTAATTTAATGGGTGGATCAACTTGAACAAGATCTCCGTATTATAAAAGAAGCAAACAGATAGGACTATCAACATTTTTCTGTTGCCTACAGAGGATGGGCTGTTAATGAAAATTTTTCTATTTAATAATACCAAAATGCATAACTTGTAGATTAAACTGGGAAATTTGCATAAGCTATTCATTAAAATTATACTAATGGTATGCGTATTTATTTCTCTCAAGACAATTATTAGCATGAGCCCAGTTACATAATGGTTTGATTAGCAAGGGTTCTTTCTTTATTTGCCGTTTGAGAGCGAGTATAGTTGACATGAGTGCCTCTCGAAAATTCCCCCAACATCAATTTCCAAGTTCTAAAAATCTACGAAATAGTGCACTCAGGGTTCTGAAAACTTCCATGTACTATAATACTCAATAGGTTGAATGTTTATTGCAAACTTTGGGCAAATTTGTTTATTTTTCGAATAAATGGCAGCGACTTGAAAATAATTAGCTGTTGTATTACTCGGAGGGTTTTTCAGAAAGGCCAGAAGCAAGGCACATTATGTCGAATGGAACAAAGCTATAGGTTTTTTAAGGTAAATTGTGTTCCGTTGTTTTTATTTTCACAAATACTTAATGCAAATAACTTTCATTTTATGTATTCTCAAGTTCTACGCCCAACATATTTTTTTCTACCACCGCATTACCCTAGCCATGCATATTAGAAACCAAACAAGATGAAGCAAAACAGGAAATATAAAGAAAACTCTTTGATATAGTTTGAGCCTATGATACTTATATGACAACCTCTAATGTATCGCAACCTTCACATGAAATGTATAATGCAGTTAAATTAAATTTTGTCTTCATACAAAATTTGGGTTTCAATCTGCAGCCTCTGTCAAGATGCTCCGTGTGGACTTCAGCCAGCCGATCTCGCAAAAAGTCCAAAGTAAGCTGGAACTCAAAAGAAAAAAGATGATGTTATAAGTGTCTAAATAAAGCCGAAGTGTAATAGCAGATGTAGTTTTGCTTATAACTTATATCCTCGTGCATATATGTATGTGTGTGTAGACTCAACTCTAACAATAAAAAAACCAAATATTTACGAAAAACTGATTCTCCTCTGCAAGAGATGAGATGCTACACTATGAGATGCTTCTTTGATTGGATGTTACATGAAGGAACTTGTTATTTTTTATGCTTTCTTTACTTACATTTACCATTAGCCAATTTTTAGAGGTTATTAATTTCCTCTTAATGTCTTGTTAACAACTTAAAATAAAATAAAATACCATTGAGCTTTCTAAGTAACTAAAGAAAGAACAGCGAACAGATTACGACTAGTAGTTGAAAAAAAAATGTAGAATAACATGTATGATAAAATATCATCGTATTTAAGATATTCTAGAATATGCAATATGTAAGATATTCTAAGATAATATGCAATATGTAAGATATTCTAAGATAATATGCAATATGTAAGATATTCTAAGATAATATGCAATATGTAAGATATTCTAAGATAATATGCAATATGTTAGATATTCTAAGATAATATGCAATATGTAAGATATTCTAAGATATGGTAAGTTATTTTCCTATATTCTAACCGAACAGAGAGTTGGAATCAACCCAGTGCAGAAGTAAATTCAGTTGTAAGATATTGACAATCATCAGATGCTAGCGTGTGCAAGTAGTGTAGTTAACAAGAGAGCTATGCGATCTCAGTAAAATTACAGAATCCTTGATGTTCTATTTCATGGCCAGAAATACCATAGAAAACATAGCACTGAAGTAGTAAATATAAGTACCTCACTAGCTTTGTTTAGTTGAAGTTCACAACGAGAGCAGTATATAAGATTGTGACTATCTTTGAGCTCTCCTTGCTTACAAATGGGACACCAAATCTCTTTCCCATATGCCTATTATCAATTTTCATAATCAAATCAGAGACTTCATTCTAATTAAAGAAACAAAATTAAGGTTGCTTCGAAAATAGTATGAAAACACTACAAATAAGTACACTTTTTCTAAAACATAGCACAGATTCTGTACTCAGCGGCAACGTGGAAATGTCACTGATTATGATGTGATCTAAGAAGCCAATGCACAGAAATGACCATAGGAAGGATACTCAAATTTTGGTTTATGTTACAGATACAGATGCAGATATTGGCAGCAAAAATAACATGTTTGGGTAGCAGTGACTGAAGAACGGTATAGATGCAGAATCAAAATCTAAGACTACTGTTATTGAGAGATGCCAATATCTAATTAGAAGATAACTTGGGAAACTTTCATGTTTTAAATCGTGTACCTCCTTTTCATTTAGCTGCATATGCTCATAAACTGCACGAGCCAGGTACTCATCCACTTCATGTTCCCAAGTTTCAATATCGCTTTCTAACTCTGCAGGGAGAGAGGTAAGATGATCATATTAAAAAACAGGAGCAAGTTAACGCAACTTGAATAGCAAAGTAGACCTACAAGCAAATGCCCCTTTTCCACCATTTTCTTCTGTTTCCATCTACTCATCAGGCATAATCATTCACACACACGAACACACTCACCGATGCAGATACATAAATACAGCCACGTGCAATGCAATGATACTCATTCGTAGAACATAATATTACATAACAGGGAAAATGACAGAATTGGGAGTGAGTTACCTTGTGGTTGGGATTTGAGGTCTTCATAAAAGATCTTTTGCATTTCTAAGAGTATTTCTTGATATTGATCCGGGTCAGTGGTGAGAGGAGAATCTTCATACTCCCATAACACCTCATCCCTTCGTTTCATTTTGTGGAATTCATCGGATACAATGTCTTCCAAAGCAATACTCACAGTATCATCATTTTGCTGTTCATTGCATCTGAATTTCCACAGTAGGCGAGTTCGGTCCTCTCGCACCCTTTTGTAGCAGTTCTCCCTGAACTGCCAAACGCACCCAACTTCTCTCGCTTAAGCCGTGTTTGGAATGAAAATAGAAAAGGGGAATTAGGAAAAACTGACCTTCTCTTTCCATAATTGATATTTGTTGAACGGAGAATCGGATTTCAGGGATGGTCGCGTGGTGCTTGCGTTCTGCTTCTCGCTCCCATCTTCTCCTTCTTCCATCTCTCTCTGCCCTCGCTAGGTTGCGCTTCTTCTCTTTTCATCTCTGTCAATTTTTTCAATTTCAATCTTTTACTCTTTATTTAAATAAGAAAATATAATTCAATATACACTTTATTTAAATCTCATTTTTTATTAAATAATTGAGAGACACTCTCCTAAAACTATCTTCTTTCCTGTAAACCTAAGAAAGTTGTATATGTAAGTTCTTTTAATATAACTTAAACATACATAATAATCTACAACTATGTACACATAATTTTCCATTATAACCGTTTTCTTCCACATAAATTTTTTCTAATTTTATTCTTATTTAATATATCTCATTTTATTAGTACAATAGAGTATTTGTAATTTCATTAACTATTTTTTAATTTAATATTAATATACCGTTTTTATAGGCAAACTGACTTTCCACTCTTTTCTTAATTCTTTATTTTAACAGGAAGAAAAGGATAACATATTCTCCACGTTTCTGCACCAAATCTTACATATCAAATAAAATAATATTCATTTTCAATCACTCTCTTCACTCCATTTCAAACAACTATATTCTTTGGTAAAACTATTATTCTTTTGTATCTACCATAAAGTCAATCATAACTTTAACCTGAACATCATCACTCTCTGATCTCAAAACTACCAATGGAATAAGAGAAAAAACTTGAAGAATAAGAGAAACTCAAACCGGAGAAAAAAAAAAAAAGAGGTTGTTTAATCAATTCATCAATTTTCTTTTACATGCTATTTTTTTGTTTTTCATTTTTGATATCCAACATGTTAAATTTTTATCATCGTGAAAATAGAGTAAAAGAGGAAAATACGAATACATATGTGTTATTGCGCATGTGTTTCTGCTAGTAATAATATTATATATACATAACACAGGCGGTGTGTATAGAAATCATAAATCATATAGATTACACATTACAATATACATTCAAAATGAAGAGAGTTTTTGTTACAACATATTAGTTTTGCTTAATCCACAAATCATAATGCAATCTTAAATTCTTATCATTCTCAACAATCACTATCATACAACAAAATTTATTTAAACAAAATTATAAATCAATGAATTACAAAAAATAGTATTTTATTTACATTTACATTTAATATTCGCATCAGATCCATAAAAGAGATCAAACAAGAAAAAGAATGTTCAATTCGAGCAAATATTGTTTCGTCAACAAAAATTTCTTCTTCTTTTGAATGAAAATCTAGTCAAAAATAGGGTTGAGTTGCAACGAAGAATTTTGTTTCACTTAAATAAAAATAAGACCAAGAGTAAAGTTTGGATCTCAATTTTATTTTCTCTCAAGCGAAAATCTCTCCTTTGTGAAAACATAAGAAAAATTAATCAAATTTATTTTTAAAATTTTACTAAAAACTAGCTCGATAAATAGAACTTTAAACATATTTAAAATTGTATCTAATCCATAAGTTGCTCAAATATATTTTTTAATCATATCAATTCGACTTTTATTGTACGAATTCAATTTTAATTCCCATTAAGCTTGTAAACTAACATATGAAAAAAACATAAAAAACTAACTATACTCCTTTAAAATCATATTCAAAATTATATAAATTATTATTTATCTTAAATTCAAACATTTAAAACATTCAAAATAACATATAATCAAACTCGATTATCATCACGTAACTTTCAATAAACAAAATAAATAACTTTCATTATCTATAATTTTCTATTCCAAAGAAAGTTTCACTCTGGATAAAAGAATTACTCAAAATCTAGATTAAAATATCTAAATATAATATATTTTAACATTGTTGAAATAAGTTAAATAGAAGAGTTAGGTTGTTAACTCTAATTATCCAAAACTTAAAGCTAGATATTTATGTTATTAGAATGTTTTTAATTCATTCTGTTTTTAACAGCTATAAATAGCATTGCTTGTATTGTATCAGTACAGTTTTTCTAATAAAGATATTTTAGTTTCAATTTCAATTATCAATTAATTCCCAACAGATTGGTATCAGAGCATAGGGAGGGGACTGTGTGGTTTCCTGACAGTGAGGGTAAGACTGCTGCTGGAACTTTGAGCAGAGGATGATCTATTGTTTTGCACGCCAAGAATTGGAGGTTGACTGTTGTAGGTGATAGCTGTCATGGCTGCATTTGGTGTGGTTCTAGGGAGTCTTCCGGTGTTTGATGGGAAGGATTATGATGATTGGATTGTGAAGATGGAAGCCGTTCTTGATTTTCAATAATTAGAAGAAGTTGTCAAGATTGGGTTTCAAGATTCAACCAAGCTTGAAAGAAAGGAGCAGAAGAAAAAGTCTGAGAAGCAATCAAAAGAAAATAAAAGGATTGATTGCAAGGCACGGATGTTACTGCATCAGTGTGTCTCAGCTGCCATTTTTCAGAAAATCTCAAAAGTTGAATCTGCCAAGCATATTTGGGACATACTGGAACAAACCTATGGAAATACTGGTAGGGTTAAGAAGGTGAGGCTTCAATCACTCATAAAGACAATTTGAATTGTTGCCCATGACTGATCAAGAATCAGTGTGTGATTACTTTGGTAAAATCCAAGCAATTGCAAATTCCATGCGAGATTGTGATGAGCACTTGCCTGATTCAAAGGTGGTTAAGAAAATTTTTAGAACTTTGACTCCTGCTTTTGATCACATTGTAGTGGCAATTGAAGAATCCAAGGATCTTGATGAAATGACACTAGAAGAACTCCAAAATTCTCTTGAAGCACATGAGCAACGGTTACTTTCAAGAAAATGTAAAGAAAAGGTAGTAGAGCAAGTTTTCCAGACTCAAATTGCTGGTAGAGGCAAAGGAAGAAGTGGCTGGAAAAAGAAAGGAAGAGGAAGAGGAAGAGAAGGTCAATCAAGTGACTGGCCTGCTTCAAGCAATCAGAACCAGAGTCAAAATAGTGTGCAGAAGCAGAAATTGGCTGCTGGTAGAGGGAGTCAAGATCATGGATCCAAGAAATTCCAGGATAAAAGAAAACTACAGTGTTATAATTGTGGAAAGTATGGTCATTTTGCAGTTGAATGTTGGGGAGCTGATAACAGTAACAACACTGGAAAAAATTTCAAGAAAGATGAGGCACATCTAGCTCAAGAAGATGAAGATTCTGATTTAGATCAAGTGTTATCAATGGCCACTACAAATCAGGATGAAGATGCTTCAAGTTGGTACTTAGACACAGGTTGTTCCAATCATATGACTGGCAACCGGGAGTGGATTATTGATTTTGATTCTAATGTCAAAAACAATGAGAGATTTGCAGATAATAGTATGATCTCTGCTGAAGGAATTGGCAAGGTCAGATTCACTTGTAAAGATGGAAGAGTTGGTTGTATGAATGATGTCCTATATTTGCCATCAATGAAGAATAATCTTCTCAACTTAGGCCAACTACTGGAAAAGGAATTCAAAATGTCAATGGAGCATAATTATATGAAGATCTATGATCAGAAATCAAGGTTAGTTCTTAAGGCACATTTTTCTAAAAATAGGACTTTTAATACTAACCTTAATACATCAACTGCACAATGCTTATCTTCAATTGGGGATAAGGAGGAAACAAATATGGTGTGGCACTACAGATTTGGCCATTTGAATTTCAAGAGTTTGAACAAACTGAGCAGTAAACAAATGGTCACAGGGTTGCCACCAATCAACCTATCTCATAAGACTTGTGAAGGTTGCCTAT
>Ga0123342_1007787_pt1 | contig 13935 bp, 10 predicted proteins | sample Turbeawhitnodule_FD_89960 | JGI IMG/M metagenome (GOLD analysis project Ga0123342, IMG submission 89960) | Root nodule microbial communities of legume samples collected from Mexico - Turtle bean Mexico white nodule | ecosystem: Host-associated > Plants > Roots > Nodule | place: Mexico: Nepantla...
CTCAGCGACCGCTTCGGACGGCGCCCGATCCTGCTTCTGTCGGTGTTGACGTTTGCGATCGACAACTTCATCTGTGCGGTGGCGACGAGCTTCTGGATGCTCTTCATCGGTCGCGCGCTGGCTGGCCTCAGCGGCGGCAGCTTTGCGACCTGTTCCGCCTACATCGCTGATATTAGCAATGATGATAATCGCGCTAAAAATTTCGGCTTGATCGGCATTGCGTTCGGCGTTGGTTTCACGATCGGGCCTGTCATCGGCGGCTTCCTCGGAGAGTTCGGCCCCCGGGTGCCGTTTCTCGGGGCTGCGGCTCTTTCGTTCGCAAATTTCGTTGCCGCCTACTTCATGCTTCCCGAGACCTTGGAGGCAAGGCATCGTCGGACGTTTGAATGGAAGCGTGCCAATCCGCTCGGTGCGCTGAAGCAGATGCGCAGCTATTCCGGTATCGGGCCGATCTGTGCGGTCATGTTCCTTTTCTGGCTGGCGCATGCCGTCTATCCGGCTGTCTGGTCCTTCGTGTCGACCTACCGCTATGGCTGGAGTGAAGGCCAGATTGGGCTCTCGCTCGGCATTTACGGCATTGGCGCCGCCTTCGTCATGGGCGTCATCCTGCCGAAAATCGTGCCCGTGCTCGGCGAGTGGAAGACAGCCGTCCTTGGCCTATCTTTTTCTGTCGTTGGACTGACGGGCTACGCCTTCGCCTGGGAGGGCTGGATGGTTTACACGGTGATCGTGCTGACTGTGATGGAGAACGTCGCTGATCCGCCGCTGCGAAGCATAGCAGCCGGCAAAGTGCCGCCGTCGGCGCAAGGTGAGCTGCAAGGGGCGCTTACAAGCCTCAGCAGCATCACCACGATTGTCGGACCACTGATCTTTACGCAGCTGTTTGGCTACTTCACGAGGCCAGAAGCGCCGGTGCGCTTTGCCGGAGCGCCGTATCTGCTGTCGGCGATCATCATCCTGATCGCGGCCATCGTGTTTTTGGCGAGGGTGCGTACGGTCAAGGCTGCAGACGTCGTCGGGCAACCCGCCGAATGAGCCATCAGAATTCGTGATGCGATGATGAATTTTTCATCATTTGCATAGTTTTGAGTAGTTCTTTGCGGGGCTTTGATCTAAGCCGTCTTGATGTTTTGCCGCAACTTGCGGCCGTCACCGATTCAATCACAGGAAAAGTGTCATGGACACGCCGATCGACGCGCGCAAGCTTGCGCCGAAAACCGATAACCGTTGGGCTGCGCATTTCCGCGCCACGCTGGCGCTCGGAATCCCGCTGATCGGCGCGCAGTTGGCTCAGCTCGGCATCCATACGACCGACGTGATGATCGTGGGGCGCCTCGGCGCTGAAAATCTTGCCGCAATGGTGCTTTCGGCGCAGTTCCTGTTCACGATCCTCGTCTTCGGCTCGGGTTTCGCCATCGCGGTCATACCGATGGTTGCGCAGGCCTACGGCAGGGGCGACGTCGTCAGCGTGCGCCGGTCGCTGCGCATGGGTCTTTGGGTCGTGCTCGCCTATTGGGTGATCATGCTGCCGGCGTTCTTCAACTCCGAGCGGATACTGCTCGCCGCCGGGCAGAAGCCCGAAGTGGCGGCACTGGCGCATGGCTACATCCTGATCGGTCAGTTCGGTGTGTTGCCGGGCCTGCTCTACAACGTCATACGCTCGCTCGTCAGTGCGATCGGCAGAGCGGCGGTCGTTCTCAACGTGACGATCGCGATGCTGGTGCTGAATGCCTTCTTCGCCTATGCGCTGGTGCTTGGCCATTTCGGCTTTCCGGCAATGGGCCTCGAAGGAGCAGCGATCGTTTCGGTCGCCGTGCAGACTGCCGGCTTCCTGTTTATCGTTGCCTATGTGCAAAGCAGGCAGGACACGCGACGCTACGAGATTTTCGTGCGGTTCTGGCGTCCCGACTGGAAGGCATTTTGGGAGGTCGCGCGTCTCGGTCTGCCGATCAGCGTGACGATCCTCGCCGAGGTAAGCCTGTTTACGTTTGCCTCCTTGCTGATGGGGCATATTGGAACGATCGAGCTTGCGGCCCATGGTATCGCGCTGCAATGGGCTTCGATCGCCTTCATGATCCCGCTCGGCTTGTCGCAGGCGGCAACCGTTCGGGGTGGTGTGGCGCACGGGCAGGGCGACTACACCGCGGTCGTTCGAGCCTCGATCGCAGTGGTCGTCATCGCCTGCCTGATCGCGGGTGCCGGTGGCATCCTGTTTGCTGTCGCTCCTGAGTTCCTGGGAAGCTGGTTCCTCGATACGAAGCTGCCGGAGGCGCCGCAGGTGCTTGCCTATGCCGGGCCGCTGATCGTCGTAGCAGGGCTCTTTCAGTTGGTAGATGGCCTCCAGGCAATCGCCAATGGCCTGCTGCGTGGGCTGAAAGATGCACGCGTGCCGATGATCCTGGCACTGATTGCCTATTGGCCGATCGGCTTCTTCCTTGCCTGGGCCTTTGCGTTCCCGCTTGGCTTCGGCGGTATCGGTATCTGGTTCGGCTTTTTGGTCGGGCTTGCGGCGGCAGCCGTGATGCTTTGCGGACGCTTCTACCTGCTTCTCCGCAGCGAGAAGGATATGGCCGGCGCCTAGCCGGCCAATTCGGATCAAGCCGCGATCGGCTTGTAGTTGGCGATGTCGGCACGAATGCCGAGCCGTTCGAATAGCGCTTGCGGATCGAAGTTTCGCGCACGGTGGGCAGCTTGCACCACGGCCCTTACCCGGTCGATCACCTCCGCACTTTCCCATTGTGCGATCGTCACGAAGTTGAATTCGCCTGGTCCTGAAACCTGCTCCAGCACCTGATGGCTGATGAAGCCTTCTTGCGCCTGCAAGACTTCGTGCGTTTTCAGCACGTTCATCAGGAACTCCTCGCGCGCTGCCTCCGGAACAGCAAACTTGTCGATCCGGTAAAACGCTCCGTTCATCCTTGTCTCCTTTTGCCTGGATGTCACCAAGGCGGGTGTAATTCCTCAAGTTAAGTTGAGGTCAATAGGCCGAAACAAAAAGGCCCGCTCGATAGCGGGCATTCAAACTGCGCGAGATGGACGGTCGCTGCGCTCGGCTGGCGCCTCCTCTCGCCCTCAGGCGCGGCTTCCGCTACTTGTAGTTATACATCGACATCGGATCATTGACGCAGGCGTAGTCCAGGAGACACTGCCGCCCGGTGCCGTCCCGCAAACTGGCAGTACTCAGCTTGTCTCCAGGCCCGCATTGGGCCGGCGGGTAGCGGAAGTTGCGGCCCCCGAAGCCAAGGCGCACATAAACCTTCTTAGATTGGCGGATAATCTGCGCAAGCTGAGCGCAGCCGTAATCCTTTGCATCGACCTTCACGGGCCCGGCGGCAAGAGATACCGTCGGGAGCAAGCACGCAACTGCTAGGATTAAGCATCTCATGGCTGCCTCCCTGACCGAAGGTCAGTAAATCAGCACTCTCGACACTATTCAAACGGATATCGCGTGGCCGCAGCCATCGGCGAGCGCAACAGCTCAACAAAGAAAAAAGCCCGCTCGGAAGCGGGCTCTCGAATTGCTGGAACGGCTGTGTCTCAGCGCTCGGCGAGGGCTTCCTCGCCCTTCTTCGCACGCACCAGATTGATGAAGCGGCGGAAGAGGTAGTGGCTGTCCTGCGGCCCCGGGGAGGCTTCCGGGTGATGCTGCACCGAGAAGATCGGCTTGCCGGCGACGCGTAGGCCGCAGTTGGTGCCGTCGAAGAGGGAAACGTGAGTCTCCTCAATACCATGTGGCAGAGACTTCGTGTCGACCGCGAAGCCGTGGTTCATCGAGACGATCTCGACCTTGCCTGTGGTGTGGTCCTTCACCGGATGGTTGGCGCCGTGATGGCCCTGATGCATCTTCTCGGTCTTGGCGCCGAGGGCGAGGCCCAGCATCTGATGGCCGAGGCAGATACCGAAGACCGGGATGTCTGTCTTGATCAGTTTCTGGATGACGGGAACGGCGTATTCGCCGGTCGCGGCCGGGTCACCCTGGCCGTTCGACAAGAAGATGCCGTCCGGCTGCATGGCCAGCACGTCCTCGGCGCTCGTCGTTGCCGGCATCACCGTGACCTTGCAGTCGAGGCCGGCAAAGAGGCGCAGGATGTTGCGCTTGACGCCATAGTCGAGGCAGACGACGTGATACTTGGCATTTTCGGAGGCGAGCTCGCCGTAGCCCTCGTTCCAGATCCAAGGGGTCTGCGCCCATTGCGAGGATTGGCCGGAAGAGGCGATCTTGGCGAGGTCGAGACCTTCGAGGCCGCTCCAGGCCTTGGCTTCCGCCTTCAGCGTCTCCACGTCGAACACACCGTTCGGGTCGTGGGCGATGACGGCGTTCGGCGAGCCGTTCTCGCGGATCCAGGCCGTCAGCGCGCGGGTGTCGACGCCGCAGAGGCCGATGATGCCGCGGGCCTTCAGCCAGGCATCGAGATGCTTGGCAGCGCGGTAGTTGGACGGCTCGGTGATGTCGGCCTTGAAGATGACGCCGACGGCGCCGTGGCGTGCCGCGGGCGTCAGGTCTTCGATGTCTTCGTCGTTGGTGCCGATGTTGCCGATATGCGGGAAAGTGAAGGTGACGATCTGGCCGAGGTAGGAGGGATCGGTGAGGATTTCCTCGTATCCGGTCAGCGCTGTGTTGAAGACCACTTCGGCCTGGACCTTGCCGGTCGCGCCGATGCCCTTGCCTTCAATGACAGTTCCGTCTGCGAGAACGAGCAGGGCGGTCGGCTTTTCGGTTGTCCAGGGTGCTGTTGCGGTCATCTTCATCCCGTTTCCGGCAGCCATACGTCCTTGGGCAACGTTGGCCGGCCATTTGGTTCGCAAGCATATGCGCGCGGCAAGGCACACGCTCTCAGGCCTGATCACGAATTTTTGGTGCAGGTGGCGGTAAATAGCCACGCAATTGCGCGAGGTCAATCTTTGTACCGCACATTCTGCCGGTTTTCTCGCGCTTTCTGCCGCCTATTTCCGCAATTTATTTGATCCCATGCATTCGCGTGGTTTATGAAGCGGCATTCAAACAGGAGTGATTACAATGTTGCGCGATCAACTCGCCGCCGCCCTCAAGGATGCCATGAAGTCCAAGAACGCCGAACGGCTTTCGACCGTTCGCCTGATCCAGGCAGCGATCAAGGACCGGGATATCGCCAATCGCGGCGCCGGAAAGGAAGAGGCTGGTGACGACGAGATTCTGCAGATCCTCGCCAAGATGGTGAAGCAGCGCGACGAATCGGCGAAGATCTATGAGGAGAACGCGCGTCCCGAGCTGGCCGCCAAGGAGCGTGCCGAGATTGGCGTGCTTCACGACTTCCTGCCGAAGCAGCTTTCGGACACGGAAGTGCGCAGCAACATCACCGCGATCATCGCTGAGATCGGTGCGGTAGGCCCGAAGGATATGGGCAAGGTGATGGCCGTTCTGAAGGAGCGCTATGCCGGCCAGATGGACTTCTCCAAGGCATCGGGCGCCGTCAAGGAACAGCTGAACTGATCAGCGCAGGCTCGCCGTCTTCCTGGCGGCGGGCCCTAGGACTGCCTCTGCGGCGGCATCGACAACCGTGAACTTTGCCGCCTGATATCCCCAATATTCCATGACAAAAGCGCGCGATATCCAAGTGTCGCCCTTATAGGGCGGCTGGGTCCAGCCCACGCTTCCCATTTCGGACGCCTGCGTCAGCAGGCGCTTCAGATGCGTGTTGGAGATCATGAACTGGTCACGGATTTCCTTGAGCGACAGCGGCCCGATGTAGGCCCGCTCCGAGCTGCGATCGAAGGTGTCGATGCGGCTCATGAGGTAGTCCATGATCAGGCCGCCGGAATTGGCCCAGTTGAACAGACTGTATGTTGCGCCGGGGTCGCGCACGGCGTCGCTATCGATGATCGCCTTGGAAATCAGCGGCTGTATCTTGGAGAAGGCTGCCGGGTCGGCGTTCATTCGGTCCAGCCGATTGCTGCCGTCCAGACTGTCGAGAATTAAAAGATGCGTGGCGAGCCACCTGAAAAAGTGCTCATGGGCGGTTTCCGTCGGCTCCAACAGGCGCGTGCGCTTGTCGCTTGTACTCTCGACCGGGCGAAGGAACCGGTATGCAAGCATTTCCTGGATAAAGGCTGCGGCGGTGTTGCGGCTGGCAATCTTGTTGGCCACGACGAAGGCGATGAAACGGCCGGAATAGAGGCCGAGTTTCGGTTCGCCAGGGTAGCCGAAATGAAGGGCGAAGCCGGCATGGGCCATCAGCCAGCGCTGTTGCGCGGCAAAGATCGATGCGATGCGCGGGCTCTCGCGATAGATCGACAGCATTTCGCGGGCGCAATGCAACACGGCCACGAAGAAGGCGTCGCTTTCTAAAAAATCTTCAACTTTATGTGGCATGCGACCATCCCGATAGGTCGCTTTCATTGGGCATCGGACGATAACTGTCAATGCCTTCCGCGGCCGATAGTGGAGGCGGAAATATCAAAAGTTAAACCTTTGGGTGAAATTAAAGAAGGCAGGAGCTGGGGGTGCTCCTGCCTTCTTGCTCTTTGCATCCGGTGGCAACGCAGGACCGAGATCCAAGCCAACGGGTACTTGCAAAGACACCCTTGCGAGGCGGCGCCGGGGGTAGGGATGGTGCCTCGCACGGGGATCGCTGTGTTGGCTTTGAAGTTATTGCGACGCGGCAAGTGATTCAAATTACAAAAAAATAATGATTGGCGACGGAGGCTGCCTTAGATGTGTCATTCGTGCCTGAGGCTGTGGCTTTGCGACGGGCAATCATCATTTCGAGCAATTGCGAAGCTGTTGTTCCGTCATCGATTTTTGACGATTGGCAAAAAATGAGTGGCCGGCACGCTAGTCTGGCTTACACGCAAAACGCGGGTTGCGGTTTTCAGTGTCGCACCCCATGTCGCAGGGGTGGTAACGTATTTTTGAACGCGCATTCCTGGAGATTTTTCAAGCCGCGAAGGCCCTGTGAATAGCGCGTCCTTTGGCCAAATGCCGTGGCATGTGCCGATGAACCTGCTTATATGGACCCAGCTAAGAGGTTCACATGCGCTTTTCCAATTCCTTTCTCGACGAGATACGCGATCGCGTGCCGATTTCGGACGTGATCGGCCGTCGTGTGAGCTGGGATAAGCGCAAGACCAACGTCTCTCGCGGCGATTATTGGGCCTGTTGCCCGTTTCACGGCGAAAAGTCGCCGAGCTTTCACTGCGAGGACCGCAAGGGGCGCTACCACTGCTTCGGCTGTGGCGTAACCGGCGATCACTTCCGGTTCCTCACGGATCTTGAAGGACTGAGCTTCCCGGAGGCCGTGCAGCAGATCGCCGATATGGCAGGCGTTGCCATGCCGGTTGCCGATCCGGTCATGGAAAAGCGCGAGAAGGAGCGCACCTCGCTTCTCGACGTGATGGAGCTCGCGACCAAGTTCTTTCAGGATCAGCTACAAACGGCAAACGGCGCGCGGGCGCGCGCCTATCTCCGCGATCGCGGGCTGGCAGGGCGGACGATCGAGACGTTCCGGCTTGGCTTCGCCCCCGATAGCCGCAATGCCCTGAAGGAGTTTCTGGCAGGCAAGGGCGTTGCCAAGGAGCAGATCGAGGCTTGCGGTCTGGTGGTCCACGGTCCCGACGTGCCGGTCTCCTATGACCGTTTCCGTGACCGCATCATGTTTCCGATCCTGTCGTCCCGCGAGAAAGTGATTGCTTTCGGCGGGCGGGCCATGTCTGCGGACGCGCCGGCCAAATATCTCAATTCCAACGAGACGGAGCTCTTCCACAAGGGCAATGTGCTCTACAATTTCGCGCGCGCTCGCCGGGCGACGCAGGGCGCGAACGGCGAGAGCACGATCATCGCCGTCGAAGGCTATATGGACGTGATCGCGCTGCATCAGGCCGGCGTCGAGAATGCCGTCGCGCCGCTTGGTACCGCATTGACCGAGAATCAGCTCGACCTCCTCTGGAAGATGACGCCGCAGCCGGTGCTTTGCTTCGATGGCGACGGCGCCGGCATTCGTGCTGCCAATCGCGCGGCCGATCTGGCGCTCCCGCATATCAAGCCGGGGCGCACCGTTCGCTTTGCCCTGCTGCCAGACGGCAAGGATCCGGACGATCTGGTGCGCAACGAGGGGCGCGCGCCCTTCGACAAGGTGATGAGCCAGGCCAAGCCGCTGGCTGAGATGATCTGGGGCCGTGAAATCAATACTGGGCAGTTCGAGACGCCGGAAGCGAAGGCGGAGCTCGAAGCGCGGTTGAAGCAGCTCGTTGCCGTCATTGCCGATGAGAATGTCCGCCGTCACTACCAGCAGGACATGCGCGACCGACTGAACGGCTTCTTTCAGCCGCAATTCCAGAATCGTAGCAACGAGCGGCGAAGCTTCGATCGCGGCGCCGGCCAATCGCGCGGCCGTGGCGGGGAGGGCGCGCGCGGCCCGCGCCTTTCCGGTGGCGGCATTTCCGATCGGCTGGCCCGCTCCGGTCTGGTTCGTGGCCATCAGGAAACACCTGCTTTGCGAGAGAGCGTGCTGGCGCTGACGGTCATCAACCATCCGGCCTTGATGCAGGACGAATATGACGAGATCGCCTCGATCGATTACGACAACCGCGAGCTTCAGCGGCTCTGGTCCGTCATGCTCGGGGCTGCGGCCGCCGTCGCCGGGCCGCATCTGACGCGTGAGTATCTGCTGGAGCGCATGGAAGAGCAGGGTTTCGGTCCGTTGCTGCAGGGGCTTGAGCAGCAGATTCGCAATGCCCGCCTCTGGATTGCTACATCAGAGGCGGCAATGGAGGATGCACGGGAGGGGTATCGGCAGGCTCTCGCCTTCCATAAGCGTGCCAAGGCTTTGCGCTTCCAGAAGATCGAGCTTGAGCGTGAGATCGCCGAGGCGACCGAAGCCGGCAACGGCGAGGTGATCGACCAGTTGATGCGCGCTTTGCAGGAGGTCGATTTCGAAGGGCTTCGCCTTGAGAACCAGGAAGCGATCATCGATGGTTTCGGCGTGCTCTCCGGCCGCGTCAAGGGAGCGGCAAGCCATTGATGGATTCGGCAGATCGGCAATTTACCGCTGGCCACGCGCTGTTCGGTGCGCAGCGTTCGCCTCTTGGCATTCTTAACCGCGTCTATGGCTATCCCGCCTTCCGCGGCAAGCAGCAGCAGGTGGTCGAGCATGTCGTCGCAGGCGGCGATGCCGTCGTTCTCTTTCCGACCGGGGCCGGCAAGTCGCTGTGCTTCCAGATTCCGGCGCTCTGCCGCGACGGTGTCGGTATCGTCGTTTCGCCGCTGATTGCGCTGATGCGCGACCAGGTGGAAGCGATGAAGCAGCTTGGGATCAGGGCGGCGGCGCTGAACTCCGCGCTGTCACGCGAGGAGTTCCTTGAGGTCCGTCGTGCGCTTTCCGCAGGCAAGCTCGACCTTCTCTACGTAACGCCGGAACGTATCCTGATGGAGGGCTTTCGCGATACGATCGGCAGCGCCATGATCTCGCTTTTCGCGATCGACGAGGCGCATTGCGTATCCCAGTGGGGACATGATTTTCGCCCGGAATATCGCGAGCTCGGCAAGCTTGCTGAACAGTTCCCTGGCGTGCCACGTATTGCTCTGACGGCGACGGCCGACGCGCACACCCGCGATGATATCGTCGAACGATTGGCGCTGAACAATGCCAAGGTCTTTACGACCAGCTTCGATCGCCCGAACATCTCCTATGAAATCGTCGAGCGGGACCAGCCGCGTCAGCAGTTGCTGCGCTTTCTTTCCGGACACAAAGGCAATAGCGGCATCGTCTATTGCCTGTCGCGCGCCAAGGTCGAGGATACGGCCGTGTGGTTGAACGGGCAGGGCATCCGGGCGCTTCCCTATCACGCCGGGATGGATCGGGCGCTGCGAGATGCCAACCAGGATGCCTTCCTGAAGGAGGACGAGCTTTGCCTCGTTGCAACCGTCGCCTTCGGCATGGGCATCGACAAGCCGAACGTGCGTTACGTGGCGCATCTCGACCTGCCCGGATCGGTCGAGGCCTACTATCAGGAGACCGGCCGCGCCGGGCGCGACGGACTGCCTTCGGAAGTCTGGATGGCCTACGGCATGGCCGACGTCATCCAGCGGCGACGGATGATAGACGAGGGTGGAGCAGCTGACGAAATCAAGCGCGTCGAGCGCTCCAAGCTCAATGCGCTGCTGGCAATCTGTGAAACAGCCTCCTGCCGTCGCCAGGCGATCCTTGCGCACTTTGGCGAGGCCCATGCCGGCAGCTGCGGCGGTTGCGACACCTGTCTGAAGCCAGTCGAAACCTGGGACTGGACGGAGGCGGCGATCAAGGCGCTTGCCGCGGTTTACAGGACAGGCGAACGGTTTGGCACAGGGCATGTGGTCGACGTGCTGCTCGGCAATGTCAACGAGAAAACGGAACGCTTCGGCCACACGACGATGCCGGTGTTTGGGGTGGGGAACGATCTGCCCGCCCGCACATGGCAATCGGTGTTTCGGCAATTGCTCGCAATGGGGCTTATCAGGGTCGATCAGCAGTCTTTCGGAGCGCTGAAGCTGGAGCCGGAGGCTCGCGCAGTTTTCAAGCGCGAGCGGCCGGTCTTCTTCCGCAAGGATCGTCCCGCTGCCGAACGTCGCTCAAAGCGAGCGGCACCGGCAGAGCGTCGATCCGTTCTGTCGGGCGGCGATGGCGTGCTCTTCGAAGCTTTGCGAGCGGAGCGGACGGCGATCGCGCGCTCGCTCGGCGTGCCGCCCTATGTCGTCTTCCCCGATACGACGCTTATCGCTTTCGCGAGCGAGCGGCCACGGACCCATAAGGAGATGCTCGCCATCTCAGGTGTCGGCCAATCGAAACTGGAGCGCTACGGCGATGCGTTTCTCGACGTGATTCTTAGCCACGACAATTAGGCGACGTCCCGCCAATCGGGCTGTATCGTCTGCGTCTTCAACCTCTGCATGGCGTATATCTGCTTCTCGTGACGTACGGTCTCGTACAGGGGGACTTGTCATGACGAACTTTGCCGTGCCGGTCGTATCGCTCCCGGGTCAAGAGCGGATTGCCGGTATCCGCACGGAGGGCGAAACTTCATCCACGCCACGGCCGAGCGGACACAGCCGAGCGCACCCCGCCTATCCAGGAGAAATTCGGCCTGATCGAGGGATGACGCGAGACTTCGAAACACGATGCCGACGCGTCCCAGAACGTCGAGTTGCCTAACGCCCGGCTCTGTTAGCGCGACAAAAACAACGGAATGGTGCTTTCTCTCAGCATTGATCGCGTCACGCCGCCAAAGAGGCGTTGCTGCAGGCGCGGATGACTGTAGGCGCCCATCACGATGAGATCCGCCGCGACATCGATGGCGTGCTGCCTCAATGTTTCATCAACCCGCCTTCCACCGCTGGACACGCGGTCGACGTCGACATGTATCCCATGCCGTGCAAGGAACGTTGCGATGTCGGCCCCGGGTTCCTCGCCGTTCGCCGTTGCGGAAGAGATTGGATCGACGAGTGTCACGTTTACCCCATCGCTGGCCTTCATGAATTCCAGCGATTGGCGCGCCGCACGAGCGGCTTCGTTGCTGGAATCCCAGGCAAGCAATATCGACTTCGGAAACGTCGCTATCGGCTTCTTGCTAGGATTGGCCAGGATCGGTGTCGGCGACTGAAAGAGTGCTCCGTCGATAACGCGCTTCAGGAGAGATTCGTTACGGATCGTCTGAGCTCCGACAAGAACCACGTCCGCATAAAGGGAACGTTCGGCGATGTCGTCGTCGGCCCAGGCGAACTCGGTGTAGATTTCCTGCACGTCGCATGAAAGCTCGGTTTTCTGGAGTGCAGCTTTAACTCTCGCGACTTCTTCGTCGAGGTGTTCGATCTCGCGGCGTTGCTCGTCAAGCCAGCCGGTGGAGATCGCAGGGTATGTAGCAATCGCCGGCACGGCGCCCATGCTCATCACAAGCGCCGTCAGATGTGCGCCATGGCTCTCGCAGAATTTTTCAGCGTTGCCGAGGTCATCGGCCCAATGGTCCACGCCAAGGACGGCTAGAACGGTCTTGATCGTCATGTTGATCCACCTCCGTTTGATGACGCCGATTGTACTCCTCTCGCGTTGGGCGGGCTTTGATTTCTGTCAAATCGGGCCGTGGATCTGCTTGTTCGACAGACGTTCGCGCCACGCAGTGGCGGCAAGACAGGCGCCTGGCTATGTGCTAGTGCAGGGCATCGGGAAACATCACAAGAAGGGCACTCAATGACCTCGCAATTCCTCTCCCACCTCCGCACCGAACTTGCCGCGCTGAAGGATGCCGGGCTTTACAAGTCCGAGCGCGTGATCACGTCGAAGCAGGCAGGCGAGATCGCCGTTGCATCAGGCGAGCGGGTTCTGAACTTCTGCGCCAACAACTACCTCGGGCTCGCCGACAACGAGGAGCTTGTCGAAGCGGGCAAGAAGGCGCTCGACCGCTATGGCTATGGCATGGCCTCAGTGCGCTTCATCTGCGGCACGCAGGAGGAGCACAAGCAGCTCGAGGCGCGCATTTCCTCCTTCCTCGGCATGGAAGACACCATCCTCTATTCCTCGTGTTTCGACGCTAACGGCGGCCTGTTCGAAACGCTGCTCGGCGAGGAGGATGCGATCATCTCAGACGCGCTGAACCATGCCTCGATCATCGACGGTGTGCGCCTCTCCAAGGCCAAGCGCTTCCGCTATGCCAACAATGACATGAAGGCGCTGGAGGAAGAGCTGAAGAAGGCGCAAGGCAGTCGCTTCAAGCTGATCGCCACCGACGGTGTGTTTTCGATGGACGGCATCATTGCCAATCTGCAGGGCGTTTGCGATTTGGCCGAGAAGTATGGCGCGATGGTCATGGTCGATGACAGCCACGCCGTCGGCTTCGTTGGCAAACACGGGCGCGGGTCGGCGGAGCATTGCGGGGTCGAAGGCCGGGTCGATATCATCACCGGGACGCTTGGGAAGGCGCTCGGCGGTGCTTCCGGCGGCTATACCTCGGCCAATGCGGAAACGGTCGAGTGGCTCCGCCAGCGGTCGCGTCCCTATCTGTTCTCGAATACGCTGGCGCCGGTGATCGCTGCGGCGTCCCTCAAGGTCTTCGATCTCATTGAGAATGGCGATGCACTGCGCGAGCGGCTGGCGGCCAATGCGACGTTGTTCCGCTCCGGGATGACGAAGCTCGGCTTCACGTTGGCGGGCGAGGGGCATCCGATCATTCCGGTCATGCTCGGCGATGCCAAGCTGGCGCAGGACATGGCGGCGCTGATGTTGAAAAAGGGCGTCTACGTGATCGGCTTCTCCTTCCCGGTTGTGCCGAAAGGGCAGGCACGCATCCGCACGCAGATGTCGGCCGCGCATTCGCGTGCGGACGTCGAGCGGACGATCGCAGCCTTCGCGGAATCTGGCCGCGAACTCGGTGTCATCTAAAGGGTTTGGGAGAGTAAGATCATGTCGAACATGATGAAGGCACTGGTCAAGGCAAAGCCGGAGGTCGGGCTTTGGATGGAGCATGTTCCCGTTCCCGAGGTCGGGCCGAACGATGTGCTGATCAAGGTGAAAAAATCCGCGATCTGCGGCACCGATGTGCATATCTGGAACTGGGACCAGTGGGCGCAGAAGACCATTCCGGTGCCGATGGTGGTTGGCCACGAATTTTGCGGCGAGATCGCACAGATCGGCTCGGCGGTCACGAAATACCATGTCGGCGAGCGGGTCTCTGGCGAGGGACATATCGTCTGCGGCAAGTGCCGCAACTGCCGTGCAGGTAGAGGGCATCTCTGCCGCAATACGCTGGGCGTCGGCGTCAACCGCCCCGGTTCCTTCGGAGAGTTCGTCTGCATTCCCGAGGCGAACGTGGTGCCAATCCCGGATGATATTCCAGACGAGATAGCCGCGATCTTCGATCCATTCGGCAACGCGGTGCACACGGCGCTGTCCTTCGATCTCGTCGGCGAGGACGTGCTTGTCACCGGCGCTGGGC
>Ga0123342_1007788_pt1 | contig 13935 bp, 8 predicted proteins | sample Turbeawhitnodule_FD_89960 | JGI IMG/M metagenome (GOLD analysis project Ga0123342, IMG submission 89960) | Root nodule microbial communities of legume samples collected from Mexico - Turtle bean Mexico white nodule | ecosystem: Host-associated > Plants > Roots > Nodule | place: Mexico: Nepantla...
ATCTTTTGAAATTAATTTGTTCAAATGATTCATGTGAATGTGGGCTATTCTTCTATGCCATAACCAAGATTCATCATGCTTAGAAAGAAGACAACCAATGGAACAAGAAGAAGAGATATCTAAGAGATAAAAGTTGTTTATTCTTTTACCAATCAACATTACTTCCTTTGAGTTGGGAAGACATATCTCATAGGAGTTTGGCTTGAAGATGACTTGATAACCCTTGTCACACAGTTGGCTAATGCTAAACAGATTGTGTTTTAGACCTTCCACATACAAGACATCATGAATCAATAAGTTGCTCTTGTCTCCTATAGAGCCTCTTCCAAGAATTCTTCCTTTGTTGTTGTCTCCATATGTCACATGCACTTCTTGTTTGAAAGTGATGTTCAAACTTAGATTTATCTCCAGTCATGTGTTTGGAACAACCATTGTCCAGGTACCATAGCTGCATGTTTTTCATCACATTTCCCTACAAAAGACAAATTCAAGTAGATTTGGTCCCCTCACAAACGCGGGTCCTTTTGCATTACATTTATCACTGGGAACTTCAGAGTCTTTGGGAATCCATCTCATAATACCTTTAGGAACAAAATATTTCCTAATTTTACAGAATCCAACAGAGTGACCTCTCTTCATGCAATAAAATCATGTAACAACCGGTTGTTTCGATTTTTCAATCGGTTGTTTTTCTGACAGTTTTGAAAAACAGTTTGAAAACTTATTTTGCTTGCTCTGTGGATTAAAGCCTAATCATGATTTTCCAGAAACACAATTTTGAGATGCTAAGACATTCTCAAAGTTGGATTTACCCTTTGAAAGTTTATCCACAGTTTTCACAAGATAGTGAACATTCTTTTCAAGAAATTCACAATTTTCACAAACAAGAGAGTCACACTTGTAAGAAGAGTTTTTGTAAAGCATTTCAAGATTTTCAAATCAGTTTTTGAATTCTCCAACTCTTCTTCTAATGCCTTAACTCTATTTTCAAGACAGTTGTTCAACCCTCTCAATCGGTTGTTTAAGAGAGCCAATCAGTTAGCTTCCTCATGAGTTTCTTAAAAAGCTTGAAGAAATTACTATAGTTTTCAGCATTTAAAGAAGACAAGAACTTACACTACTTACATCATCTTCCTTTTTGGTCATCAAACATAGATTGACTCCTTTTTTAATATTCTTTCTTTTCCTTCTTGCTTGACTTCTTGTCCTTGCTTTCTTTGCTTCATTGATACTCTCATGAGTTGCTTTAAGTGTATCCCACATCTCCTTAGCAGATTCACATCTTGAGACCCTGAAAAGTTCTTTATAATTTAAGGCAGAGGTGATAATATTTTGTGCAATGCAATCAAACCTTGCTCTTTTATTTTCATCATCAGTCCATTGGGACCAAGGTTTTTCAATAAAAACATCATCATTTTCAAGCTTAGGAATAAAAGGGTCATTTTCAATAGCATCCCATATTCCCCTATCTAGAGATTCAACAAAGATTTTCATTCTAACCTTTCAAAACTAATAGTTCAAACCACAAAACAAAGGTGGCCTGTTAATTGAGGCACCCTCCCCAAAAGGTAGTTCTTCAGCCATAGAAAAAAGATTTAGGATCAAAAACTTGAGTAACTACAAGAACTTAGCTCTTGATGCCAATTGTTAGAATATATGGCCTTAAGCAAAAGGGAGGAGGGTGAATTGTTTATAAGAGATTTTCGAAAACTTTTGAAGGTTCAATGAAATTCTGTGTAGAAATCTAGAAGAGGAATCAAGTTAGCCAAGAACACAAACTGTTTTAAAGCAAAACATAGAAAAAACAATCGGTTGTTTCTTCAAATCAATTGGTTGTTTATACCATTTAAAAGTTAAACAGCTTAAAAACATAATTTAAAGAAGTTTAAGAGAAAGAGAAATGCACACAAACAGTTTATACTGGTTCACTCTTACAACAAGAGCTACATCCAGTTCCCAGAAACCACTAGGTAATCCACTAAGCAATCAAACTAGATTACAAAACACCACACACCAAAGTAGTGACCTTGAACCCTTCAAGAAACACACTACCTTTGGCAAACCACACCAAAAGTATTGATCTTGAACACCTCAAGAACACACAACACTCCTTGGCAATACAACAACAGAAATACAGAAGATTGAGAAAGGATTACACCTGATCAAAGAACAATCTGAAAAGAATACAATTGCAATCCTATTCCACTCTCTCTTAAAAATCCAAAGCTTGATGTGAATCTTGAAAACTTGAGATCAAATATGTCAAACTGAATTTCTCAAAACTATTTCTTACTCTTTAGAAACATATAAAAAACTATTTATATTTTCCAAAGATTGGTCAAAACATTTAATGAAGGAGCGTATTCAGTTAGAAATAATTTAAAACAGATTCACCAATCAAAAACAGAATTCTGTTAGGATTTTCAAAGAAACAATCGGTTGAAACCACGAAACAACCGATTGATTTGGTTTGACAGTTTAGTCAACCAAGTCAAACAGCTTTCAACCTTTTTCAAAACATCTAAGAATAAAACAATTGGTTGATTCGACAAAACAACATGTTATTTTTCACTTAGTTGGAAAAACATAGAATTTCAAAAAGGTTTTAATTCACATCTGTTTTAGACTCAACAAAAGAGTGGATCACACTTTAATCTACCCAGATCTCACCCACCCACAGCAGCAACACCAACCTTTCATCAAACACCTTGGATTTGGATTCTTCAAAGCACTTGATCACTCTTGACCAACAAGATTTACACAAGGAGGTTTATACAGGTTCACTCTTAACCAATAGCTACAGCTGGTCCTTAGCTAACCACTGAGAATTCACTATGCAATCAAAACTATATTACAAAACACACTAAGAATGTTGATCTTGAACCCCTCAAGAACACACAACACTCATTGGCGACACCGCAGTTTACAGAAACCCTTTCTTAAACTGACTTACACACAATTACAATATTCAAAAGAAGGAAATAGAATACACCTGGGCTTTACAAAGTAGTAGTACAGAAGAAAAGAAAACCCAATTCCTATTTCACACACAAGCGATGATCCAAAGGCTCTTGATTCTCTTGAAAACATTTTTAATAAGCTCTCTTTCTTAGGTTGTTGAAAATATCATTTTTTTATTAGCAAAGAATAAATAAAATAAAATTAGACACTTCAGGGGTGTCCCAACCCTTATAAAAACACTTCAGGGGTGTCCCAACCCATATACTCACAGTGGCAAAAGCCAACCTGCTCAGCACTTGACCAATCAGACTCTACATACCCTAAACCAAATAGAATGGAGTGGAAAACCACACAAAAAAATCCTACTACCCCGTCTTGGTTCATACAACCAGTCTTTAGTCTAAACAGTCCCTACTACAACCAAAGAAACTACACGCACTGTTACAAATCACAATACAAATACATACAAGTAAAAATCTCACACCCACAACACCATGCTAAGGAGAACCCATTCTTCTTCAAAACCAAAAGTACCCTTACCTGTCTGTCGGCATTCCCGGTATCCGTCGGACCTGTTCAAACCCACCACAAGAGATATAACAAAGATCGAAACTCACCTCCAAAACATCATAATAAAACTCACAACCTGCAACCAACACCAAATCCCTTTGTTGGCCAAAGACCAGTGTTAGTAGTACCCAACCCAAAAGCACAATATAACATATATGCTTACTTACCGACCGACATTTTTAATAAGCTCTCTTTCTTAGTTTGTTGATGAAAAGAACATTTTTTTTATTAGCAAAGAATAAATAAAATAAAATAAGACACTGCAGGGGTGTCCCAACCCTTATACAAACACTTCAGGGGTGTCCCAACTCTTATACAGACACTTCAAGGGTGTCCCAACCTATATACTTAAAGTGGCAAAAGCCAGCATGCTCAACACTTGACCAATCAGGCTCCACATACCCCAAACCAAACAGAATGGAGTGGAAAACCACACCAAAAAACAACCTCTACTACCTCGTCTTGGTTCATACAACCAGTCTTTAGTCTAAACAATACACGTAAAATAATCCCTACTACAACCAAAGAAACTACACGCATTGTTACAAATCACAATACAAATACAAACAAATGAAAATCCCACACCCATAACCAAACCCACAACACCATGCCAAGGAGAACCCATTCTTCTTCAAAACCAAAAGTACCCTTACCTGCTTGTCGGCACTCCCGGTATCTGTCAGACTTGTTCAAAACCACCAGAAGAGATAAAACAAAGATTGAAACTTACCTCCAAAAGACCAACACCAAATCCCTTTGTTGGCTAAAGACCAGCATTAGTAGTAAATAAAATTTTTCAAATCCTAAATAAATACAAAACCTAAATTATTTAATGTACTGCTTGAATAAAAATACGGAATAAATTAAATTTTTAAATAATTCAAAATTGCTAAAAAAAAGAAACCCTGAATATTTAATGTCATACGTAAATAAAATTGTTAAATTATTCAAAATCTTAAATAAATACAAATTTAAAATATTTAATTTTACTATGAACATAAGAATATTAATCTTGAAGATGAATTTAAATAGAAAAGATTGTAATGTTATTTAATGTAAAATATTAATAAGAAGATGATGATGAGATTAAGTTTGGTTTGAGTGAGGAACTTTCTTGAAAAAGCAAATGGACCATTAGGTCTGTTACACATAGTGCCAATTCATAGTCATTTTTTGACTTCCTTCAACAGTCCTTCATTAGAGGCAACTCATACTTTTTCTAGCAGATAAAAAGTCTCAGTTAAAAAATGCTTTTACTACCATGTGTTCTTACAAATTTCTTTATTGTGTTGTCTCCATTGTTGTAGACTTTTTACTCTGTTTCGGTTTTTTTGGACAATGCCTTTTCATGAAAGCCAAATTTTTTGCTTTTTCTTTCTACTTTTATGGTTTTTTTGTTCATGTTAATGGTCCACACCATAAGACCTTTATTTTTCTTTTCGTTTGTCTTGCCAATGATCAACCTAAGAACCACATTCACTACATAGCTAAGCATGAAGCGGAAAGGTAATAAAGGTTTCATCTTTAGTCATTTTGCACAAAAAGTGTTAATAAAGTTTGCATTTTTACATGTATTCAAGTCACACATTTAACAGTTTTTGGATTTTGTTCAAAACACTTTCTGTAAAAATTGTGGATCTGACACGGGTCATTTTCTACTTTCAGTAAACTTAGATCTGATTTTATACCTTTACCTCATGTCTTCCATTTGATTCTTTGTTTTCTTTACATACCTTAAGTCATTAATGTTGCTCATTGTGCTTTGTATCTCACATTTTCTCCTCTTTGATTTCTTTACGTTTTTCACTAATTTGTCAACGTCACCACTACTTTCATAGGTTTGTCTCTTGATTTTTCATGTTCTCAAACTGATTCCACCATATATCAAGCACCAAGGTAAGATTTTCTTCTTCTTTTGTATGCATGGAAAAGCAATAATGCATCGTTCAATGAAAGCGGTAAGATTTCCCCGATTTTGGATTTTGTTGTTTTATACGTTTTCGGAGTGTGTTGTATGTTGCTTTTATCTCTATGTTGTGCAATCTGTGTATTCTTGCAATATGTGTATTATTTCATAAATTTCCAAGCAAGGGTTCCTTTTTTTGTTAAAAAGAAAAGCTCTTTTGCAATTTTCAAAAACAAACCTAAGTAAAATTCTTATTTTTCGGCATAGTAGGGTTTTCAAATCATGGTATGAATTTCTAAAATGTTGTACTTTATGTTTCATCCTTTTGACACATTTTTTGGACCTTTAATTGTTTACTGTGATTGTTTATAGATAGATGTTTGTTCAAATGTCTTCTTTATACAACCTAACAATTACATTTCCCTGCAATTTTCATCTTTCTAAAGTCAACAAAGAACTTCATTAATGGCAATGTTTAAAGTAGAAACATGTTCTTTTGAATCTAAAAGCAAATTTGTTTGCACGTTTTAAAGTTTCGGTTTTTTATGTGGTTAATCTCCTCCGTATACAATCTGGCAATTGTTTATAGTTAAATTTATGATATTTCTTATTTCTATTCGTATCTTTGCTATGGGTAATGTTTGTTTTTATACATTTTCGTAGTCATCAAGGTTTTTCATTGATTCTAAATTTGAAAAGTCAATTTTATTAGGTAAAGTTTGTATTCTTGCAATTTGTGTATTATTTCATAAATTTCCAATACAAGGGTTCCTTTTTTTGTTAAACAGAAAGGCTCTTTTGCAATTCTGCAAAACAATCCTATTTAAAGTTCCCATTTTTTGGCATACTAGGGTTCTCAAATTATTCTATCAATTTTTAAAATGTTTTACTTTATGTTTCATCTTTTTGACACATTGCTTGGACCTTCAATTATTTAAGGTGATTGTTTATAGATAGATGTTTGTTCAAATCTCTTATGTATACAACCTGACAACTATATTTCGTTGCAGGTTTCTCTTTCTAAAGTCAAACAACAATTTCATTAATGGTAATGCTTAAAGTAGAACCATGTTCTTTGGAATAGAAAAGCAAATTTGTTTGCACGTTTTAAAAGTAAAGATTCTTTATATTGTTAATGTTTGTTTTTATATGTTTTCGAACTCAATATGGTTTCTCATTCATTCAAAATTGCAAAACTCAGTATTGATTATGTTTTATCTTCTTTTTCTGACAATCTTACGCTTAAAGTATTTATTTTCCCAAAATTGTATTAGACCATTTTAGGTTTTGATTCTTTAAAAAATGTTTTCTTTTTCATGAACCTTAAGTGATAGATTTTTTGTTTTTATGTATATTTTGTATTAATGAAACATCAATTATTCTTCATGATCTTTAATTTCTATACTTTTTTCTGTAATTTTGTTTATTTAAAAATGTTTTTTTATTTCATGAACCTTAAGTCATGTTTTTTTTTTCTGTTTTATAGAAAGCTTTCATGTTAGGCATCACTATGCTACTTGACATCTCAGCTAGGCTGATACCTCAAGTAACAACAATCATTTGCCATCACATGAAAAAATTATTATTAAAAAACGGAAAAAGAAAAAAAATACAAAAATATGGGGAGACTAGACCAAAACCCATATGTTAACAAAAACGATGCATAGGTAGACTATACCTATTAATAAATAATTCTAAGAACATACTAGATGGAAGCCTACTATACCAATGACAGGATTTTGTATGAATAAATCCTAAATTAGCCAACTTATCAGCACATGCATTCCCTTCACGAAAAATATGAGTAACCCTAAACCTGATTTTTCCACAGTAATTAAGACAAGTATTTCATCGATTATGAAGCATCCAAGGAACATTTGTCCTAGCAGTAAACGCAACACAAACCAAGGCAGAGTTACATTCCAGTCAAACATTAGTAAGTCCTAACTTTTGAGCTTCCTCCAAAGCATATATAACTCCATAAAATTCAGCAACCAAAGCAGTCCGAACATCAAGAAACGCAGAAAAAGCTTCAAAAAACTCCCCCATACTCCCACGGAAAATACCTCCACAAGTGGCAAGACCTGGATAACCCCTAGCAGCCCTGTCAGTGTTAATTTTAACCCAGCCTGGTGAAGGAAACTCCCATCTAACAAGAAGAGGACGAAGAACTTTACCAGTATGAGTATTAATACCAAAAAACTTAATCACACTGAAATCCATCATATCATTCTTTATTGAAGCATTAGACGACTTTTCCACCTAACAAGTTAAATCTTTAATAACTAAAGTAGCCCTAGAAACCTCAATCTTATCATGAAAACAAGGATAATTCCTCATACACCATATGATGAGAATCAAAAATACATGAAGATGACCAAGGATGCTACAATTGAAGGGTCATCTTAACAAGCAAATAAAGACCTCATTAATAGGAGGAATGGACAAGGGTCAAAACATCTAAAGTTCTTCTTATTATTCTTTTCAAAAGATAAGGCCCAAGCCCAAGAAGCCCAAGCCCAACCCATGAGGAGCAAGGCCAAGGCTTTAGGAGATGAGCATCATTGGATGTCTCTATTTGTAATTTCTTTGGTGTAGTTTTTAGTATAGCTTTAAAGAAAGGTGTAGATATTAAATAAGGGGTGCTATTGTACAAAACAAGTCACACATTCCATGTGACATAAAGAGTAGGTGTAGATGTAGTTTTAGGAGGTGCCAAAGTAGGAAAGCAAGTCACACTTCTCATGTGACTTGAAGTTGGCGCCGAATTTGAACTCTTGTATTTCAATTTGTGCCTTTTCATTTTCATCTCCATTTTCGTTTCCTATTCATGTCTTTGTAATTTCAATCGGTAGTTCGTGTTCTTATGTTGTGTTCTTTCATTTCATTCGGTTGTTCTTGTTCATCTTGTGTTTTCCTTTTCAATTCTTCACTTGTAGCTTAATTTGATTAGGTAATTGTGTTTCAATTCCTTATGTTGTTTTCGGTTCAATGTGGAATGACACTCAATCTTGAGTTTGGTTCATCTTTTGGAAGGCTTTGTTCTCCAATGATGTTTCCTTAAGTACATCCACTTGTACCGATTTGTTTGTCTTTGATTATAACTCCTAATTGTCATCATTCTTCACATATATTGTTGTCTTCATATTTTGAAAAGTGTCTATGCTTGATTCAACTCACATCACCATAGCATCCAAATAGAAAAAGTTATCACAACAAGCATAAACAATTTAACCAAAGGACTACCATCACTCTTAATAAAAGAAAGAAGATCATCCTTATTAGAGAAATGAGAAGTAGGAAAAATCTGTCGAACCCAACTCTAAATATACAAAACATTAGGGCATTCAAAAAATAAATGATGAATAAATTCTTCATGCTTTTCACAAAGCGTACACATAGAACAAATATGGAGACCTTTATTTTGAATATGTTGATCTGTAGGAAGCCGCCCATGAAAAACTTTCCAAAGGACAAGAGTTTTGGAAGGTGGGATATCTGAAGACCAAATAAATTTACCCCAACCATAGGAAACTCCTGGTTCCAAGAAAAAAGTCCTAGCCGATTTAAGAGTGAACCGACCAGACTCATCTAGAATCCAATTAGGAACATCTTGATTCGCCCTAACCATTATTTGACTAAAAAGATTAGGCATATGCTGTAAAGACAACGGAATATTCCAATCACGACCTGTCCAAAACTGATAAACTGTATCCGGAATGTTAATATCTTTAGATAACCCTGCAATATGTGCTAAAGAAGTAGTAGAACACCATTTATCATTCCAAAAATTAATAAAAGAGTATGTACCAACAGTCCAAAAAGTATAATAAAGTATAGTAGAATAAAATTGCTTAATTCCAGGACAAAGAGATGAGGATCTATAAACCATTCTAAACTCGTATTTTGATTTAAGAACCCTGGCTTTCAAGAGCAAAGACCAAGACTTGTTGCTATAAGCAAAGTTTCAAGCAAGCTTAAGAAGATATGCATTATTTTCATGGTGAAGGTTAATAATCTTCAAACCTCCATTCTCGATGGGAGAACAAATCGTAGCCTAATTAACAGTGGCTATGCCTTTCTTCAAAATATATCTAGTCCATATAAAATTTCGACACCACTGCTCAACTTGCTTAAAAAGAGAAATAAGTCAATTATACAAATTAAAGCTATATGCTAGAATTCTTGTAATCACCGTATTGACCAACCGAATCTGATCCATCATGCTAAGAGATTTACCTTTCCAAGATGCTAGCTTTAATTTGACTTTATCAGCCAAATTAATAAATTAATAAATTTCTACGTTTTCTAAAATCCTAAATAAATACAAATCCTAAATTATTTCATCTCCTACTTAAATAATAATCTCAAAGAAATAAAATTTCTAAAATTATTTATTTATATATGCTCATGTTTATTTCTTATATATTAATATTTTCATTGTAATTTCATTTTTATTTTTTTATTTGCATATTTACATTTATATATATAATTATATAATCATATAAATTATATTTTTACACATAGAAGTGAAAGAAAATTAACAAAACTTGAAGCGGAATGAAATAATTTTATGCTAAATGACTTCAAATAAGACAATATGATTGTATTTGAAGTAGAGATTAAAATACCAAGGGTTATTTGGATTTTAGGATATATCTCTTTTTACATAATTGTTTATTGTTACTTGTTTTCTTCATAATTTTTAGTTTGTTATACTTGAATTATTTATTTATGTGTATTATTTATGTTCATACATTGTTTATATTAATTTAGAATGTTTAAATTTTTTATTTATTTGCATATGCTAATGATTATTTATTATATATTTGTAATTTTTTATTTATTTTTTCATTTACATTTATATATATATATATATATAATAAATACAAATCCTAAATTATTGAATGTCATACTTAAATAAAAAATTTACACTAAATAAAATTTATAATTTATTTAAAATTTTAAACACATACAAATACTAAATTATTTAATGTCATACTTAGATAAAATATCTTAAATAAATAAAATTATTAAATTATTCAAAATATTAATAAATAATAATTCTAAATTATTTAATGCCTTACTTAAATGAAAATTTGAAATAAATAAAATTTCTAAATCCTAAATAAACATAAATCATAATTTATTTTATGTCACACATAAATAAAATTTCAAAAGCTTTTAAAAATCCTAAATAAATACAAAATCAGAAATCATTTTATTCCTACTTAAATAAAAAATACAAAATAAATAACACTTTTATGTTTTTCAAAATCCTAAATAAATAAAAATCTAAAGATTTGTAATATCATTCTTAGATAAAAATTGAAAATCAATAAAATTTCTAAATTAACAAAATTCTAAATAAATTCATATCCTAAATTATTTAATTCCATTCTTAGATAAAAATCTAAAATTAATAAATTTCTATGTTTTCTAAAATCCTAAAAAAAAATACAAATCCTAAATTATTTTATTTCCTACTTAAATAATAATCTAAAAGAAATAAAATTTCTAAAATTACTTATTTGTATATGTTCATGTTTATTTCTTATATATTAATATTTGCATTATAATTTTTTTATTTTCTTATTAAATTTAGATATATAATTATATAATTATATAAATTATAATTTTATACAAAAAGAAGTGAAAGAAAATGCGTCAAATAAATCAACAAAACTTGGAGCGAGATGAAATAACTTTATGTTAAATGACTTCAAATAAGACAATAAGATTGTTTTCGAAGTAGAGCTTAACATACCAAATAATGAAATTCGGATTATTCGACTTTTAGGATGAGTCATTTTGTACACAACTATTCATTGTTACTTACTTTCTTAAAAAAAATGGTCTATTTGTTAGACTTAAATTATTTATTTATGCGTATTATATATATTCATGTATTTTTTATATTAATTTAGTATTTTTTTATTTATTAATTAGCATATGCTAATGATGATTTCTTATATATTTGTAATTTTATTTATTTATTTTATCATTTACATTTTTTTATATATATATATAATAATAATAATTACAAATCCTAAATTATTAAATGTCATACTTAAATAAAAATTTATAAATTATTTAAAATTTTAAACAAATAAAAATCCTAAATTATTTAATGTCCTACTTAAATAAAATATCTTAAATAAATAAAATTCTTAAATAATTAAAAATATTAATAAATAATAATTTTAAATGAATTTTTTAAATAGATAAAATTTCTAAAATATCCAAAATTCAAAATAAATACAAATTATAAGTTATTTTGTGTCACACATAAATAAAATTTCAAAGTTTTAAAAAATCCTAAATAAATACAAAATCAGAAATTATTTTATTTTCTACTTAAATAAAAATATAAAATAAATAAAATTTAAAAGTTTTCAAAATCCTAAATAAATAAAAATCCAAAAATTTGTAATGTCATTCTTAGATAAAAATCTAAAATTAATAAAATTTCTATATTAATAAAAAATTCTAAATAAATTCATATTCTTAATGTCATTCTTAGATAAAAATCTAAAATTAATAAATTTTTGCGTTTTCTAAAATTCTAAATAAACACAAATCCTAAATTATTTTATTCCCTACTTAAATAATAATCTCAAATAAATAAAATTTCTAAAATTAATTATTTGTATATGCTCATGTTTATTTCTTATATATTAATATTTGCATTGTAATTTTATTTTATTTTCTTATTTACATATATATATATATATATATAATTATATAAATTATATTTTTACACAAAAAATAAAGAAATTGCGTCAAATAAATTAACAAAACTTGGAGCAAGATGAAATAATTTTTGAAGAAGACAATTCGGGTTATACGACTCTTTAGGATGAGTCCATTTTTATATAACTGTTTATTGTTACTTATTTTCCTAAAAAAATTGACATTTTGTTATACTTGAATTATTTATTTATGTGTATTATTTATTTTCATAGATTGTTTATATTAATTTTAGTATGTTTATTTTTTTTATTTATTCGCATATGCTAATGATTATTTCTTATGTATTTTGTAAAAAAAAATTATTTTGTCATTTACAATTACATAATATATATATATATATATATATATGTATAATCATATAAATTATATTTTTATATGTAATAGTAAAGGAAAATGTGTCAATTAAATCGACAAAATTTGGAGCAGGATGGAAGAATTTTTGTAGGTTAAATGACTTTAAAGAAAGTGATAAGATTGTTTTTGAAGTAGAGGTTAACATACCAAATAATTAAATTGAAGTTATTCCCCTTTTAGGATGAATCTTTTATTTATATGACTGATTATTGTTACTTTCTCGTCTCAAAATTTGTGTTAGTTTGTTGATACTTTAATAATTTATTTATTTATGTGTATTATTTATCTTTATGCATTATTTATATTAATTTTAGTATGTTTATTTTTTATATATTAATATTTTATTTGTATTTTCTTATTTTCTTATTCACATTTACATTTATATATATATATAGTTATATAAATTATATTTTTATACAAAATAGTGAAGAAATCGGGCGAAATAAATAATAAAAAAACTTAGAGTGGGACGAAATAATTTATGTATGTTAAATAACGTCAAAGAAGGCACTAAGATTATTTTTGAAGTAGGTGTTAACATACCAAATTATTAAATTTGGGCTACACACCTTTTAGGATGAATCATTTTTTAACGTAAGTGTTTATTTTTACTTACCAAATTTTATAGTATTTTTTATTAAAATTATTTTATAATATTATTATTATAATTTAAATATTTTATATAAAATTAGTTTATTTTATAATATAAAATTTATTTTTATTAATAAATATTAAATTTGTTCTCAAAAGACACGGTTGTCGCACGAGTTCAAATGATAGCATAATAATAATAATAATTTATTTTAGATGTTTTATTATTTTTTTAAAAAAAAGTGAATTTAAATTTATTTTCATGTCATTGATTTATGCCCTTATATGTGATTTCTTCTACAATTTTATTTAATGTAATTTAATGTTATTTTCTTATTTAATATTATTGTCTTATTTAATGTCATTCTCTTCTCTCAAGCCCACTCAGAGAAACAACTTGAAAATATAACGAACATGAATGGTATAACAATAAAAAAGAGGCTGAATAGAGGATAATTATTAAAGTAAATGTAACCCCCCTAAATAAAAACCAACAGCCCCCTGCCCCATCAATTTCCTCTTTACCTTTTTTTCATGCTTTCTCTCTCTACCCACTTCTCTCATCTCCCTTCTCTCTTCATTTTCTCTCTCATACCTCACCTATTCCAAAATCTGATCACGCCATAGTGTAGATGAGGAGTCAGGCTACATTTCTACCCGATCAGATCTTCAAACAGAGTAAGTTCATTTTTGCTCTAGAGATCCTTTGTTCTATATTTTTCCTTAGGATTTAGTCATCAATCTTGGTGGGGTCAGTTGAGAAGTTTAATCCTCTCAACTTATTCTACTATATACTGAAT
>Ga0123342_1007789_pt1 | contig 13934 bp, 8 predicted proteins | sample Turbeawhitnodule_FD_89960 | JGI IMG/M metagenome (GOLD analysis project Ga0123342, IMG submission 89960) | Root nodule microbial communities of legume samples collected from Mexico - Turtle bean Mexico white nodule | ecosystem: Host-associated > Plants > Roots > Nodule | place: Mexico: Nepantla...
AATTATAGACTCATTAATAGTGATTATATTCCTGTAATTAAGTCTAATTATAGACTCATTAATAGTGATTATATTCCTGTAATTAAGTCTAATTAAGTCTAATAATGATTTTGTCCGGTAATATCTTACATAATAATTTCTTTTCTTTTCAAACTATTTTTATCATACTCATTTGTTGATTAAAATAAATAACAAATATTATAATCTAGAAATACATGTTAGTCATGAGATAACATAATCAATATAAATATAATTAAATGAAATAGACTAGTATCTAACTGAAGATAAAATAATAACATAAATAAAATAAAGAAAGGATCAATGTGTCTGAAAATAAAAATATTATAAATAAAATAGACCAGTGTGTGATTGAAAAATAAATTAAATAAAATAGATTAGTGTGGGACTGAAATAAATTAAATAAAATAAATAAAAGGGTAGTGTGTAACTAGTAATAAATTAAATAATATAAATAAAGTAGATTAGTGTGTGACGGAAAATAAATTAATAATTTAAATAAAATATCAATACATTGGAAATAAATTAAATAATATAAATAAATAAATAAAATCAACCATAAAATGCATTTGTGCATGAAGAGATAAATTTAAATAAATGAATGAGGGTAAGGAAGGACACCCCACTCAAAGATTTTTTTTATAAATCAAAATAAATGATAAATCTTTAATTTCCCTTACCTAGCTAATTATAGCTAATTATATTGTAGTTGTTAAATTATATATATATATATATATATATATATATATATTCTTTTGTTTTTTTTCTTTTTTTCTTTGTTTAACTCCACGTTGCACCAATTTATGGTTAAAGTGCATACCATACAAGATAGACAACCCAGAATGTTCTTTGCATCAGGAGATTGATGATGAAGATAACTTTAGCTTCTTTTCCAAGAGATCATTTGATGTTGACTTTAGATTGCATCTTTAATGGATCTTTTTAGTAGACGAAGTCAATGAACATTTTTTTGTCTCCAAAATATATAGATACACATATGTATTAAGATATACAATATTACTTTCACGTATTTGATCGTATAAACATATGTTTTGATTATATAAGTAATATGTCAGATGTAAGGAAATATTGCACAGTTTTGTTTCGTCTATTAGACGAAACACTCGCATCTTTACATGATCTTTTATGTTGAACATTAACAATCTTTACACATCTTTTGATGATTGTTTTAGATTTGAACAACATTTTGGCAGTGAACATGTTGTGTTGTCTATTCTTCTTGATGGTAAGCTTTACATAGGCGTTGGAAGAAGATAACCATTGAAAAGTTGTTTATATTCGTTGAGTAGCTTCAGTTTCTCTGGTGATATTTTATGCACCCATCGAGCTTAAAAAAACTTGATACATAGAATGCCTTTGTCCTTACACAACGTCCTTAATAACTAACAATGCTTATTTTCTTATTGCACAGGGCAAACAACTGAGTCAGAGTTGAAATATTCTTTATGTGAGGAGGTTGGTGACAAAGACAATTTTATCTCTTTTCCCAAAAGATCATTTGATGTTGAATTCATTTTGCATCTTTATCGAATCTCTTTGGTTAACGAAGCCAATGAACATTTTCTGCATCTAAAAAGTACACGCACACACATGTGTATATTCAAGTACACAATTATTTTCGTGTATTGTCTGATCCTATAAGCATATGTTTTGATTATATAAGAATTATGTTAGACGTAAGGAAAGACTGCACAATATTATTTCATCTATAAGATGAAACACTTGCATTTTACGTCATTTGTTATGTTGAATACCAATTGTCTTTTTTAGGGAATGCAGGGTCTTATTTTAACTTGAATATTTTAAACATTTAGTGAAAATCATACAGCGTTTGGATTTTTTCTTAACAATAATTATCTCAAAAACTATATTTAATATAAACCAAATGTTTTGGGAGATGATTTCTAACTAATTCTCAACTAACATTCTTTTGACCTGCCAACTATACCAAGCCAGTTTGATGCCACGTGATAAATTACATAATGGCATCAGTTGTTCAACTTCATTTTCAACTGTAGCTGGTCAGTTTGAACATGATTTTAGTATTCATTTAATTGGCAATACAGATAAAAATGTACTGTGATTAAACTATATATAATTAATAAAATTGTTTCTATTTGGAGTTCAAAGCCACTTTCCTTGTTTACATAAAAGTTAGAAGGGAACAGAAACACTACAGTATTAAACATAAAATAATGTGTATTCAACTTTAATTATAATTGAATAAGTATGAAGATCTTAAAATTATTGAAAAGGAAGAATCAACTTTAAATCTGTAGACTGTATTTACAATCTATAACAATGACTGAATCCAGCATATCAACTTAGGGAGCAGATCCTGTAACGGGTTATTGATACAACCCATAAGTTAAACTACATCTAATAAACTTTTGCACAACATAATTCATTAGACCATTATATGCAGAAGTCAAAGTTCATTCAGCATCCCTTTCCAGCAAATTACATTCACGATCCAACTAATCCCTTTTTGCGAGCATAGGCAGTAATCATGACAAACGTCAAAGCAGAAAATACTCCTGCGACCGTTACTACCTGCAAGAAACCATAATGATCAACGCACACCTACTTGTTTTAAGAATGAATATACTATCAAGTTACACCTTTGATTGATGTATTTAAGTTAATCTTGATTAAAACTTGTTTCTAAAAAAACAAATAGTTGCATGTTGGCAACACATTCATAAACAGTAATAATTTGCATACCCATTTGAACATGTAACCATAGTTTTCATTCCAAGTATATGGAATATTCATGCCAAATATAGCAGCCACCAAGGAGTAGAAAGCTAGACAAACAGTTCCAGAGCTAAGAAAGAGCTCTAACTGCAAAAGAATTGAAGACCATTTAGCAAACTCATGAGAAAAAAGACATAAGAGAATACTGATAAATGACATTCAAGGTGCAGAGATATGAAAGGCACCTGAATCAGCTGATTACGATGGTTGTCAAGCTGCAAAATGGAAAACTTCACTTGAATTTCATGTCATTAAACAGATACCGATATTTTCAGTAAATTGCTAGCTACTTACTTGAATATTAATATAGTCTTCCGTATCATCAATGTACTCTCGCAGCTTTAAATAAAAAGAGAAAGGTAAATAATTAGGTAAAAGTAAACCTATCTTGAACAGCAGATTCAGAGTTGAATAGAAGTAAACGTATACAAACAAGTAGCAAAGACTTTGAAGAGACCAAACACGTATCAAAACAGTAAACTAGTTTTCAATCCCTTTCTAGAATAGCCTGATCTAATGGGCCCAGAGTATCTTAACACGTTCCACCACAAATAAATTCAGCAATCTTGACAACATAAATTAGAGATAGAATCACAAGTATCATAATATTTAATTACAAAGACAAAAGTGGTACAACAAATATCCAAATATGGTCTATTTGATCCAAAAGAAAAAACAGCATAAATCACTCATTCTTAGACAAGAAGATCAAACAAATAGTATATCATATCATCTCACAAAGTTCTTAAAGATAATGTGGAGAATTTAAAAAACAATTGTACAAAATACTTCCAAATCAATATTTTGAATATAAACCACAAAGTTCTACTTTAAAACAGCCGCAGATGGAAGAAGGAAGAGACAAAAATACAAATCCCCTATGTTAACCCTTAATTTCCTAAAGTGTAAGAGTATCAATTTGGTAAAACTTAACATGCTTAGTCTGAAACTAAAATCTCTACCCAAGGGCCAGGCCTTGGGTTCACTGTCTAATAATAAGAATACTAAGCAGATCATGGGTTCTAAATTAATGAGAAACAAACTTTTCTCCATATTTACAAAGAAACAAAACAATCTTCCCAAATTACTTTATATCTGCTTCCATGTCAAAATATTAAGATTTACTGCTCCCTGTTGCACATGTTTACACATACACACACATACACAAAGATGGCCCTTACCGTGGTTAATTTGTTCAATGTGTGATCAATTTCACTAAAATAAGCCTGAAAAATGAATGAACACCATTAATAACAATTTTTCCTCATTAAAATAATGCAACACTTTTTCCAACTATTTTTTAAAGCAAGTAACATAACCTCTAGTAACATTTCAAGCTCTTCCACATCATTTTCATCTAAACGAATTGTTGCTAGACTTGCTCTACTGGCTCTAGATATCTTTGATCCTATAGTGGGGGAGGCAGCAAACCAATTTGCAGCACATGATCCACTGACTGGAGATGATGAACCCACTTTTCTAGACAGGTATAGGTCAGCCATATCATCATCATCATCCAGCAATTGTTCAATCTCGTCTCTGACCTGTACCAAATAGCAAGAACTGGGAATGGAAGAAGAAAAAGGGATATGTATGTATTGTTTTCTACTTAAAACTGATCAAGGCATCTTACAGTCATATTAAACTAATTCTGTTTAAGAAAAATACAATAATTCACTTAAAAGAATCCAAAGATGTCCAAAATATCAACAGCAATGAGGGGAAGGGGCGGCAGAATATATTTTCATAAAAGAAAATAGGTCTTCTCCGTGTGAAAACTTGGCATACCTTTTGAACTCTAGCAGTCAGCCTTGTCATTGCACTCTTCAGTTTACGAACTCTGTCCAAATTACGACTACTAATCTGCAGATTACATTACTAAAGTTCACTGAACCAAAAGAAGTAAAGAAATAAAAGGAAGAAAGGGAACTATTGTCATCCACACTTCAAGCCAAACAACAAAATAATTCTTTAATAAAGCAGGCATAATTAGAATGAACACCTTGGTGATGATTAGTATAACAAAAGAAAAGGATAATATATTGAGATGAAGGAAATAAATTTTCCTTCAGCCACTTTCAAGCAGCTTCATATTTTGTTGAACTTATTTTGTACATACATAAGGAAAGGGTAAGGGCCAGGGATCCCAGATTAAAACCATAACATGAAGATAAAGAATTCAATAATATATGTACCTTGGAGGTAAGTTCATCTAATGCAGGATAAGCAGCCATCTCCAATTCTGTTGTACGTGCACCAAGAAAACTACAAATGGCTTCTAAAGCAACCTCCAGGGCCCGAAATTCAAAAGGTGACTCTACATTGCATAATTTAGATCACTCAGATAACAAGGAAAATAGATGATGCAAATAAAAAGGCATATTTATAAGAATAAGAGATGCAATCATTAAGTTTATTCATTACTTATGGTTCATCATTAATATAGCATACATACCATCTTCGTCGGCTGCTTCAGCATCATTTTGGCCTCCAAGATCATGCTGTTGAAGACCAGCACTTAATCGAGGCAACCTCCTATGCAGTTCCTCGACAACTGGGATCACATTTTCATCTGTTGGATCTCTCAGCAATACCTATACCAAAATTTAGATACAATCAGGAATTCAGGATGTGAGAGCAATGTCATCTCAATTTCAAGAAACAAATATGTATTGTACAAAGGACCAAAGGTTTGATACAGGAATTCACAAATATAAAATAATGTCCTTTGCTGAAAGATATTCTTCTAGGTATCTTGTACAAAAACCATGTAAGGTATATACTTGTATAAGAGGGTCAAGATCCTGTGCCACTAGTTAAGCAAGGCAAAATACGACATGTCTTCCTATTCCTACTCATTTTATTCAATGAACTTGACAACAAAAGCAAAATTTGGTCGCCAGAATTTGATCCATCCTCAGATTAGTCTGGTCATTAAATGCAAGAGTGGATAAAATGCTGAGAGAAGGCCCATCTACCATCCCCTAGTTCTCATGTCACAAATAGTCAAAGTTTTCAACTGTGAGTAGCCTAAGATAAAAAGTCAAAGCTGGTTCCCTAAAACTAATTTTCATAATGTTCTTATTTGTTCTCTAATCCGGACCCGTGAGAGATGAAAACAGTCACATGAGCATTAAAAGATGACTAACCTCTTCAGCGGTGATAATTGCCTTGATATGCTGAAAAGCAGAATCACAAGAAAAAAAACAAAATGAAAAAACAGGAAAAAAAAATTGTAACATACAAAACAAACAAACAAACAAAACTAAATATGTGGTGGACCTCCAAGTTAAGAACAATGGCCTTCTCACGACCGAGAATGGTGGAGGGATAAGAGAGCAAGGGATCAAGGATTCTGAGATCACGCGCATGAATCTGAACCCGATGCATGATTGCATATTTATCCACGTCGAGCAACGAACCCTGCCCAGTGGTATCGAACAGAATCCAACTCCTAGCAGACTGTGTCTTCTTCTTGACAACCGCCATTGCCCCGGGATCTGCAGGGACTACACTCCCATCCCGAGCCATCGCCTTACCCTTTCCCACTCCTAATTCCAAATCACATGCTCCAGCAACAAACTCAATTCAAAATCCAGTTCAACTCCAAACTTCAACTCTATTGAATTTATCACACCACATGAGAATTTCCCAACACCCCTTTTGCTCCTTTCATCAACACGCCAATTGAGTATCCGAACTCCACCCCCAAAAATATATCTTTTTCCAACACCACGCCGAGGAATTAGATTCCCAGAAGAAACAAGCATACGGTACCACAGAAAGGGAACTTTTCCCCTTTTATTTTTCCCTTTCCCGGAAAAGAGAGAACCGACAAACTACAATTGTATCTTGATTTGTGTTTCTCTTTAATGTTGTGATGTGTAGAAGGGGAGGCGCCACTAGGTAGGGAGTGCTGAGAGTCAAGAAATAACTTAAATAAGCAGGAGATTGACTTGAATATCTTAAAATATGAACGGGGTTTATATAGAAAGAGATGCAGCTCAGGATAGTTATGGTGAGGGCCCATGATTGGCCCAATGAGATGATGCCACTGAAACAGCAGTAGGGTAATGTGGGAAATAAATTAGGGTAAGTGTGTGATCCGGTGGTGCTTCGCTGACCCACCTGACACATTGTACGGCAGATCCTTGTTGTGGCTGCAACGTTTTATTTTCGGCAAATTGGTTAGTTTCGACTTTATCTTTTATGTATTATCATTTATCAATAACAAATTAGTTCGCAGTGACTTCACTCTCACAATCTTTAATTTTTTTTCCCGCTTTTACTGTATCAGTAAACTTTAAATTATTCAGATTTATAAATTTTTTTAGATAAGTGTTTTAGAAAAAATATATAATTGAATTTTCATTTCAATGACGTATTATAAAATTATTATATCTTATATTTGTTAACATAGTCTTACAAAGAATTATAATACTATTTTCTCATATAACACTATTTACAATTTTTATTTCTCCATCTAACACTTTTTTTTATTTTTTATTTTTTATTTAATATTTTTTTTTATCTACACCATTTCAAAAGTAAAAAAAAAATAATAAATTAAAAAAATATTAATTTTGAATGCATTAAAAAAATAAATATTTTAATATTTAAAATAGTTAGAAATATAATTAATGAATAAAGAAATATTTTTTTACAAAATAAAAATTAAAAATATTTAGTTTTTTTTTTAAATGAAGAAAATAAAAATTAAACCCTACGATAAATAAAAGTTGAATCTATTAAAAAAAATTAGTATTTATTTTTATTATTATTGATGATGTAATCATGTTAATTTCAAGTAAAAAATACGACATAATTATAAAAACAGCAACAATAAAAATAAAAACAAAAAACAGAAATAAATAAAGAATGACAGAAAAAATAATAAATAAAAACATAAAAGATATAAAATAAAGGGAAAAAAATAAGATAAAGATAAAAGATATATAAAAAAAATATAAACAAATCAAAACAAGATAAAGATAAGAGATATAAGGAGATACTAAATAAGTATATGTTGAAGAAAAAAAAAGATGAGAATTCATTTAATATTTTTTTCAATGGTACATTAAATAATTTATGCAAAATTAAACATAATTAATGACGAAAAGTGGATGATCCAATTCTTTTTGTGTGTCGACAATATGAACATTATTGTTATATCATGTTGTTCTTTTTATGTCCATATCAGTCCTTATTCGACTTGAATTATGTATCTCCTTTAAGGTTATTTTATTTTTATCTTATTTTGTTTTGCCTTTATAAAATATCTTTTATGTTTTTAGTTATTATTATTTTTTCTGTCATTCTTTATTTATTTCTGTTTCTGTTTTTATTTTTATTGTTGTTGTTTTTATTTTCTATATTTATTTATTTTTACATATTTTTTCTTCTCATTTTTAAGCATTGAGTGTAACATTTGCATTAGTTTTTTTTTAGGATTTTGCATTTAGGGTAGACACTTCAATATTAGTTGTGTGTCCACTACTAATTAATACTAATTGACTTTGGTTTTTTTATAATCATGTCTTGTATTTTTTACTTGAAATTAACATGATTATATCATCAATAAAATAATAAAAATAAATAGTAAATTTTTTTATAGATTCAACTTTTATATTGTTGTAGGGTTAATTTTTTATTTTCTTCATACTTAAAAAAAATTAAACTAAACATTTTTAATTTTTTTTTTAAAAACTCATTTCTTTATTAATAACTATTTTAAACATTAAAATCATTTATTTTTTAATGCATTCAAATTTTTATTTTTATTTTTTACTTTTGAAATGGTACTAAGTAGGAAAATTTAAAAAAAATAGATAAAAAATAAAAACAAAAGGTTACTAAATAGAGAAATAAAAATGTAAATAGTGTTATTGAGGAATTGAGTTGCAATTTAATCATTTAAAAGTGTTTGTACACAATTTTTTTAAGTCCAGGCCCATTCCTTAGGCATCTCGTCCCTCCCATAATCAAACTCAAAGAGATTGTCATATCCACTGGAAAAGAGGAGGAACAACCTTTCCTCAATCTGTAAGTTTTTTGCTATGCTTCTCTGATGGGACTTCGTTGTTCGAAACTGAAACAGTTTCGTTTCAACTTGCTTCAATTGTAACAAAGTGAAACTATACCTTTCGACCAAGACAGTGGAATATTTTTATTAAGATTATAGTTATTTTTATATTATTTGTATTTATTATTAGCATTTTTTTATAATTATTATATATACATACATATGTTGTGTGTGTAAAATAAAATAATTTTATGTTTACTAAGTACTTTCTTTCTTCTAAAAATTTTATAATTGTTGTAATATTTATTATAAATTTACTTTCTAAAAGTTGCTAAAAGGAAACTAATTTTCTAATCAAGATAATTTTTTTAAATAAAAGTTTTCGTGTTAGGCATCATTATGCAACTTAACATCTCAATTGTGTTGACACCTCAAGTAATAACAATCATTTGTCATCACTTGAAAAAAAATATTATTAAAAAAAACAAAAATATGGGAAACTAGACCAAAAATTCATATGTTAACAAAAACTATACATATGTAAACTATACTTATTCATAAAAAAATTCTAAGAACAGACTAGATGATAGCTTATTAAACCAATGAAAAGATTCTCTATCAATAAATCCTAAATTAACTAACTTATCAGCACACGTATTTCCTTCACGAAAAATATGAGTAACCATAAACCTGATTTTCCCACAGTAATTAGGAGAATTATTCCATCGATTACGAAACATCCAAGGAACATTGGTCCTAACAGTAAACGTAGCACAAACCAAAGCAGAATCACATTCCAGCCAGACATTAGTAAGCCCCATCTTTTGAGCTTCCTCCATAGCATGTATAACCCCATAAAACCCAACAACCAGAGTCGTTTGAACTTCAAGAAATGCAAAAAAAGCTCCAATAAATTCTCTCATAATCCCACAAAAAATACCTCCACAAGTAGCAAGACCAAGATATCCCTGACAGCCCCATTAGTATTTATTTTAACCCAACCTGGTGAAGGAAACTCACATCTAATAGGAAGAGGACAAAGAACTTTATTAGTACGAGTATTAATACCAACTTGATCACATTGAAATCTAACATATCATTCTTCATTGAAGCTTTAGACGAATTACCCACTAGACGAGTTAAATCTTTAATAATCGAAATAGTCATAGAAACCTCAATCTTATCCTGAAAACGAGCATAATTCCTCATATGCCATATCATCCAAATAGAAAAGGTTATCACATCAAGCTTAATCAATTTAACTAAAGGACTACCATCACTCTTAATAAAAAAGAGAAGATCATCCTTATTAAAGAAATGAGAAGTAGGAAAAATCTATCGAATCCAACTCCAAATACGCAAAGCATTAGAACATTCCAAAGATAAATGTTGAATAGATTCCTCGTCCTTTTCACAAAGCGTACACATAGAACAAATATGCAGCCCTTTATTTTGAATATACTGATCTGTAGGCAGCCACCCATGAAAAACTTTCCAAAGGACAAGAGTTTTGGAAGGTGGAAGATATGAAGACCAAATAAATTTACCCCAACCACAAGAATTCTTTTAATTTCTATTGAATATTTAATTTAAATTTACCTAAATTACCAATTGCATATGCTAACATTTTTGTTGCAGCTTAACAACAAAAAATTATTTTAGAATATTGATACAACTTTAAATATAGTTAGTAAGTCATGTATGCCATTTTTTTTATTTCATATTTGTTGTAATTCTTTCAAACTTGATTCGGTCTTTCTATTTTAGATTATTTATATATAATAAATCCATGAAGTAAACGATATTCTATTGAAACTACTGACTATTTTGTTTTCATGCAGGTAATACAATGAACAATACTATGTATAAACATTTTGTGTAACAAATTTAAAAAGCAATTTTTTTCTTATCTTGCTTTTTAATGTTTTATTAGAAATTTTTACTTTCGCAACCAGAAAAAAGAACATGATAGTGTGACTTATTCTGTTTTTAATTTTATTTCTCAAAATATACTTGGCGTTAATGCAAATAGTATTATATTGATACAATAAAAATTATCATATCACTAAAAAATCATTAAATACGAATCAATCAGAAATAAAAATAAAAATTTAATATTATATTAACTAAATTAAATACTATTTTGTAAATAAAATAATTATTAATATCTAAATTAATTTCTATTATTAATAAATAATTTTTAAATTAGTATATAATTAATTATCAAAATTTTAGTTGTCAATTTTAGATTTAAATATTTAATAATTAAAACCTTATTAGTTAATTAGATATCAATTTAGAAACTATTTATTAATAATAAAAATTAGATATCAATAATTTTTAACTCTCTAATATAATATCTAATTTAATTAATATAATAATTAATATTTTTTTTAAAAAAAATAATTTATATTTAATGATTTTTTAGTTGTATATCTTAAACAAATAACATCTTCTACTATTTAGAATATAATTCCGCAACTTTCTTAACAAAAATAAAATAACTCATCTTTTTGTCATGAAATTAATCAATACTATTTTAATATTAAAAAAATGTATCACAGAAGTTCAAGAATTAGTAAAAGATAAAAATAATGTTTAAAATTGGTTGAGATTTTAGATTAAGACAATTTCAAGAGAATTCACATTAAGGATTTCATTGACTACTTTTACTATTTCAATGTTCTCTTAATTATCTTTGAAAGTGCATTAAGTGAAGATGGTGTCTATTGATGTAATTTAATCGTTTCATATATATATATATATATACATATATATATACATATATATATATATATATATATATATATATATATATATATATATGCGCGTGAGTATATAAAGTTTTTACTGAAAAAAATATTTTATAAATTCAACTATTATTAAATTATAATTTTATGTCATTGTGTTATAGAAAGCTACAATTTATATTTCTCTAAAACTAAGCTATCTACTATTAAAGAGACAGTGAAAACATGCAAACTAAACATTAATATATTTTTATTGATATCCACTACATTGAAGATCATACATCAAATGATAAACCTAACAAATGACAACTCTAAAAATGTTATCATCCAAGAAATAAAAAAAATTTAAAAAATATCATTAATTAAAAATAACCTAATTCTACCAATGAAATCTTCACACCATTTTAATTATTTTCTTGTGGACCTGGTCCCTATCCTATCACCTTGTTCGTCACCAACAATAATTTCTTAAAGAAGTTGACGGAGAAGATGAATATAATAATAAAAAACGAAAATATAGGTGAAAAACATAAGTATTCGAAATATGGAGAGGGGTTCCGATACAAATCAAGTCATAGATAACGAAGAAGAAAGGGGGGAAATATTTTTAAAAGGAAAAGCTTACGTAATAATGAAAGCAATAGGACATTAGGCAATTTATAACCTCATATAATTTTTTAACTTAGACATGTCTCATCACAGTAAAAATATCATAAAATTATTAAATTAAATATTTTTATTTTTAATGAATAAAATTATCCTATTAAATAAAACACGTATTTTATAATTTATTTATTCAAAATAATTACATAATTTATTCACTTAAAATAATTAATATATCTAACTATTACAATAGATGTTTTAAATAAGTTTAAAATTTTTAAAAATATTTTTAATATAAGATTAGGACTTGTAAAAAAGTACGAATAAAATCTAAATCTCAAAATAATATCTTATCATTAGCATCATCATCTATTCATGTGTAATACCGACATCACAATTTACAACACAACAAGAAATCTAAAGATAAGCTATTGAAAAGGAATTCCATTACATACTCAATACATGCAAAAAAAGTACCAATTAGTTTAGTCATTCATATTTTTCTTTTAGATATTATCATATAAAAAATCCAATACCAATTACATATTCGTATAGACCACACATGGATTTGTTTACAATCACAATAATTGAATTTCATTCCAACCCACAATACTTTGATTTTATTTCAATTATACTGATTACATATAGATTCCTTTCCCTCATAGTATCTTGATTTTTCTTTTTAAGCATAGTGTCTGCATATGGATCTATCATCTTCCGGAAGACTCATTAAGTATGTCCCTACCAGAGATTAACACCTAATCCAATACCCAAGACTTAGATTTATACAAAAATCTAAGAGAAATGATCAGGGTCACTCAAAACATCCAAAATTGTGTGACTACAAACGATCACAATGTGTATGAACTCCCTCATCAACTTCTCACTACCTAATACCTTAGTCTATGTGAGTTAGGTCACCAATGAAGCTGGATGATCTCTGTTAACCATAGGTTTTTCATACTTAATGTACCAATGCACAACATCTCATACATCATCCCAAATGTACGGAATCAAGTTCATACAAGTTTTCATCATTCACATACAACACATATCATTCACATGCATATCAATCAGTCATACACTATTTAAGATCTCTCAAGTCAATTATACTATATCAATTTCATACACCTTTTACCATTCACACCAATCCATATAATTTAGAAAATGCACAATTCAATTAATCATACAAACTAGTATTTACTTTTGCTTTTAATAAAGGTTGGATTTTCTTGTTTTAAAATTCAAATTACATGAATTAAATCAAATATTGACATTAGAAAGTTGCCAATTAAAAGTTTGAAATTAATACATTTTTTAAAGGTTTAATTTACTTTTATGAGTCATAAGAGAAACAAAAAGATAACTAAGTAAAGTGACATATGGCTTAAGCCAATTAAGAAAGACTTAAGCGGTAACACTCCAGAAAACAAAATCTAACTATTACAATACAAGTTCAACTGGTTTCTATACAAATTTAGACTTTTTCAAAACATTCCTATTACACTACAAAAAAAAGTGTATATTGTGGCGGTTATTTTCGTATAAACTGGCGTTTATAACCGTCACAATATACGCTTGTGGCGGTTTTCCAAACCGCCATAGAACTGGCCGCCACAAAGTTTAATGTGACGGTTTTACGTTACCCGCCGCAACACCCGCCACTTTAAACATAGTGTAAGTAGTGGCGGTTTTTATATGTAAATAATGTCAGTTATAACTGTCGCAATTTACATTCATTGAAAAAGATTCTGACGCCATAA
>Ga0123342_1007791_pt1 | contig 13932 bp, 13 predicted proteins | sample Turbeawhitnodule_FD_89960 | JGI IMG/M metagenome (GOLD analysis project Ga0123342, IMG submission 89960) | Root nodule microbial communities of legume samples collected from Mexico - Turtle bean Mexico white nodule | ecosystem: Host-associated > Plants > Roots > Nodule | place: Mexico: Nepantla...
AGTATTAAGGAAATAATAATTATCAAATTATATGCAATTATTGTATGCAATATTGTACGATATTGTACCCAATTATATGCAATTAATTTAATAATGATAGAATCTCATGATTAGTATCCCTACTAAATTAGATTGTAAATTGGAGAGAGAAACTCCCTATATATTTCCTATACATGAAGTGATGTAACCATACACATAAGAGAATAAGAAACATCTCTTCTTCTTACCATTTTTCATCATTTTCTTATATGGTATCAGAGCCATTTTGAGTCTATCCTAGCGAGTATTTGTTGGGTTTATCAGGCCACCCGCCATCGGGCCGTTATCGGACCACCCATAACATATATCTCCACACACGAGTTGCTAGCCTCGGCGTGAGGGGGTGTGTTGGAAATCCCACATCGACTAGAGATTAAAGCCTTTCATAGTATATAAAGGGGTGCAAACTTCACCTCATTGAGCCGGTTTTATGAGGTTGAGTTAGGCTTAAAGCCCACTTCTTAACACAAATGGATAAAAACAACAACAAAAAATTCAAAATGGTGAAGAAAAAATAAGAGGTTGTGCTGTGGAACTAACTAGAAACTGTTTGATGAATGTCTTAATGAAAATTTGTTGTTTTAATATGTGGAAATTATTTTTAAACGATAGAGGATGATTATAAAAGGTGGAAATCAAAGTAAACTTGAAGAACATACAAGAATCAATTGAAAATAGTGATGAACAATGAGGTTTGGCAGCAGCACAACAAGTGTTTGAGAAAATTTAAACGGTGAAAACTTGATTTTAAATGGTGGAAACAATTTACAAGTGATGAAAAATGAAAATAAACGGTGAAATCAAAGATTTATGGAAGAATTAAGTAAGAACCACGAAGAACACAAGTTTATAGAAAAAATATTGACTTACCTTGATCGAAGGATTTTAATGTGCTCTGATCCACCTAATGCAGTCCCAGCTTGTGGTTGATTAATTGGAGTGGCAGCAGAATTACGTGGAAGCAAGTGCACTAAAATGGTGATGAAGTGCAAGGATTTGTGAGATTAAAGGTGTAATGAAGGGGAAAAAGGTTTGGCCAACCTTCCCTAGGCTCACTAGGCCTAATAGGCTCACTAGCAAGAGAGATTTGGCAGAGAATGAGTATTCAAGTTCCAAACTCTTCATTCAATATATGCAAATTTAGATACATGAATGGAAATTAGAGTATTTATAGATGAAGGTAGATTGCTCCTTAAACTACCATAACTCTAGTTAGTAAAGTTAACTAAGGAGAGTATGGTGACTTAAGGAGGTCATGTATGCTCCTTTAAGATGCTTTAAAAGTCTTTACTTGTGTGACAAATTAGAGTATCTTTGTTTCATCTATAAAGTACACTTGAAAAGAAACCAAAATACAATTCTATACATGCTTATTCTAATATTTATAGAGATAGTTAATTTTTCTTTTTATTATTGTGTATGGTGCTTCATCAAAAGTAATTACATTTATTTAAAAAAATCTTAACGGATACTGGTCGACCGATATTCAATGTCATACATTCAAAATCTGATTTTTGGATCTGTCGGTAATTTGTGAAATACTGAATGAATAAAGAAAACTGAGGCGTAATGAGGTATAGTTGAAACAGAAAAAATGTAAGTGAGAGAACAGAAAATGAGAAATCATCGTGGGTGAAATCGATTTACGGTGAGGCAATAACCGATGACCGGAACCGTGGGGAGCTCGTCAGCTGTCAGTGGCGACATTGTTACGGATGGTGAGTTCCAAATTTTGGATTTTGGGATTTAGGATTTCTTTGTGAATACATATTTTGATTTCCCTTACAAGTTAAAGTATTTGTTTTGCATAAATTTTGAAAGTGAAACGAGTTAGAAGGATTCCAAAATTGCGAGTTTGGTGGCGCCACTGTTGCAAGGGTAGATCGTGAGGTGAGTTTATTGATTGTAATTTCTTGTTAGAGTTTAGTTTGTATGTAACTCTGTTTGTGTTGGAATTTGGTTGTTGAATGTTGATGGGGGCAGAAAGACAGGGCCATAATGAACTTTGAAATTTTTTTGGGCCCCTTAGGCTTTTTGGACCCCTCTGTTTAATAAGTTCACCACATACATTTATGCTATGCTTTTAATACTTGCACCGTGTTTACGAAAATAAATCTGGGTGCGCTGACCCATTAATTTCAATGTTCGCCACCACAATATTAAGGTTCGCACTCCTTACCAAATAAGCCTAGGCCCATTAAGCTGGACCAGCAGTTCTGTTATTTGCCACACAGTTTTCTATACATCCACCACCTTTAAAACTGTTATTGGAATTGAAATATATTGAAAACGTTTTGGGCCTCTATGCTTTTAGGACCCCTCTATGCTTTATATACTTGGATCTAACATATATAAAATATTAATATTTTGAATTAAATGTAATGTGAAATTCTCTTATAAAAAACAATTTTATAATTTTAATTTATTTGTAGAGATGATATATAATAACGTAAAAGTTATTAGTGTGAATACTTTCAAACTCTAAACACTAGTGCAGAAAATGCATATATAACATCGATTTTGGAAGACATATAAAATCGGTTTCATCATCGATGTAGATCTCAACGATGTAAAATGTCAATTACATATAGCATCGATTGTAAAAATCAATGTAATATATACCAAAATCTGAATAAAATATTAAAAAATATGTGCTCTAGAAGGCACATATAACACTGGTTGTGGCTCTTAACCAATGTTATATGTGTTCCAGAGTCACATACTAAATCTTAAACCTTAAACCCAATAACAAAACATTCAACATTGTCGGGGGTGATCACCCCCCGGATCCAATATCAAGACGTTCAACATATAACAATTACCCAATTTAAAACATAATACATTATATTCCAAATACAATATAATAAAACTAATTATCTATATAAATAATTGTAAATCACATAATAATTAAAATTAAAATTAAAATATTTAAAAATATAAAACTAGCCTGGAGCGTGAACGTGAACGAAGTTGTGGCGGCAATGGAGGCAATGTGGCGGCCACATTGGCGGCAAGAGAGCGACGACAAGAGTGACAACGAAATAGTATAGAAGCGTGAATGAAAGAATCTTGTTCAGTGTGAATGCTCTCACGATGAAGAGAACGAAATAAGAGAGAAATGGTGGGGGGAGCAGTGGAGGCATCGATAGTGGCAGCAACACTGACAGAAGCAAAATGAACTCTTGAGCAAGAAAACTTAGGAGAATAACATGAATGAAGAATGAGAGTGTAAGCCAAGAAAATAGGGTAAAAACATATATTACACCAGTTATGAGTAATAATTGGTGTAATATATCTTTTTTAAAACTTAAAAAAAAATTAATCTGAAAATTACATATAACACCGGTGTTATATGTAATGCCCATAATTAAATGTTTCAAATTATAACATCGGTTGTATAAAAGAACCGATGTTATATGTTCTTTTTAAAAACTTTTAATTTTTTTTAATCTTGGAATGACATATAACACTAGTTCATCTATCTAACCGATGTTATATGTAATCCGAGAGATAAAATTTTTAAAAACCATTTTTGTTTGCTCTGAGCAGGACATATTACACCGGTTAAATAGTGTGTAATATGTGTCAAATATTTACAAAAATATAACCGCATTTTTGTTTACATTGATTTTCATTTAACCGACTTAATATGTTGTTGTAAAATATGTTATTTACGAAATAGTAAATATACTCAACTAACAACTCAATAAATTAATATTTTAATTAAATTTATTTTATTGTAATTTAAAATACTATTATAAAAAGTTGTCAAATGAAATTTAGTCTGTCAAATTTTTTTTTTTTCAAAATTTACACAAATTACGAAAATCTTTTAAATTTATTATCTTCTACCCTTGGTTCCTTGTCCTCTCATAAGTAGGAAGACCAATCATGCTAAATATATTGAATTTCAAATACCTAACTTTGGAATTTTTTACCAATAAAATACAACTTCACGTGATATTTATAATTGAAATAAGTAAAATTTTTAAAAATTACTAAAATATATAAATCACACAACTTTAATTGAAATCAAATTACATTAATTTTAATATATTTTTAAAAATTTGATTAATATCACCAATTAATGTATAAAATTACACCGATTTGATAAAAAAAATCCACAACTTTTTATGTACACATTGCACGGTACATCCAAGAAAGGGTACCTGAATTTAAATATGCACGCAAGAAGTAGGATGTAGTAGCTAGGTGCAATTTAAAAATAGTAATGATGTAAAGAGTAAATGAGGAGTCCATAGCTACCTACCCTTCCCACTCTCCACGCACAACTGTGCCACCATTTATTGGAGATAGAGACGTATGCTCGTACTCTTACACTGCTACTACTACTACTTCAGACGAATCAACTCATCAAACCCTAGCAACCAAGCAAAAGGAAGCAAAACCATTCGTATTATTATTACCAAAGAAAGAAGAAGAGCGATGAAGGGTGAGATGTGGCTGTGGTTATGGGTCTTTGTATTGGGTGTGGGGGCGTTGGAGGAAGGACATTTGGCAGCGGAGTGCAACCTGCTGGTGCAGAAAGTGATTCCGTGTCTGAACTTTGCGACGGGGCAGGCGGCGGTTCCGACGAAGGAGTGCTGCGAGGCGACGTTGGAGATAAAGAAGAGCGATCCCAAGTGCCTGTGCTTCGCGATCCAGCAGACGCATAAGGGGATCCCTGAGGCCAAGAGCATGGGCATTCAAGAGGGTAGGCTCCTTCAGCTCCCTTCTGCTTGTAACTTGAAGAATGCCAGCACCACCAATTGTCCTAGTAGGTTCCTCCATTTCCATTTTCTTTTCTTTTACTTCAACCTCTTTGCTACAACCTTTTGGAAGAAAAAAAAAACTGAAATTAAAATCTGTTGCCAGAAACTTTAAAGTTATGTACAAGTTAACTTTAAAGTTATGTACAAGTTAACTTTAACTTATATAAAGATAAGTAATCTATACAAAAAAATTTGAGTAACAAAAATAAATGTTTCATTGTATAAGTTAAAGTCAATTTTTACATATATAACTTAAAATAAAAACTCAAATAAGTTATACAATAAAGTTTCTATAAAGTAACTCATTATATAAATATAAATCCTGAACCTTAATTACTTTATCCACTTGTTAATCATACTCCAAATCCAAATATAGCATTAATCATACTCTAAATCCAAATATAGCATTAATCATACTCTAAATATAGCGTACTTATAAAAGTAACTATGTGTAACTTAATTAACAAAACTCCAACAAAGTAGGAGAAATTATTCTATGATTGGACTAGTACACTTGAATTTTATTATTATTATTTTTTATTAAAAAAATTACTAAAACAATTATTAAATGGTAATCAAACTTAAAGACAACAATAATTAATTGTATATTGATTAAGTTAAATATTTTTGTATTTTTTTAATAATATTTATTTCATTTAATGACATATGATTGTTGTTACTTGAGAGGTCAGTCTAACTGAGATGTCAAGTTGCATAATGATGTCTAACATGAAGACATTTTTATAAAAAAAACTATCGATATTTAAATTAATTTTTATTATTAAAAAAATTATAAAGTTATTTTTAAATTGGTGTATAAGTTTTAATAACTAATATTTTAAATTTTAAATTAATTTTTGAAATACTAATAGTGTAATTAAAATCTTGGAAATTAATATCAAATACTAATTTAGAATTAATTTTATAACTTTTTATTAATATTTAAAATAATTTGTATATCAATAATTATTTATTTTATAAATTATTATATAAATGATTTTATAAATATAGTAATTGATTATTTTGATTTAAAATGAATTTTTATTTAATAATTTTCTTATAATGATTAATTACATTTAAAATTAATTTTTTTTATGATTTTGTTATAGTGATTAATTACATCTAAGTCAACATTAATCGATAAAAATCAAGTATTCTCGTATTATAGTTATTCTTAGTTTTGGTTTCAACTCGACATAAATAAATAAAACACATAAAAAGTATGAAGTTTTTGTTTGACTAAATTAACTCATTTATGATTTAATTACTTGTTTTAATAAAATTGAGGAAATTATATTTTTATTTTTTAATTTATTGTTTAATGACATTTGTTTTATAATAAAAGTAAAGTAATAAGAGAAAAGTATTTATTAATTTAGTATATAATTATATAGAAAAATATTTAAACACCATTTGTTAAATAAAACTAATTTTAAAGATAAAAAATAATTAATAATTAATTAAATTTTATTAATATCTAAAATAGTTTATATTATTAATAAAAATTTATAAACTAATATCTAATTAGTTACTTATATATCAAATTTTAACTATCAATTTTAAAATAAAAAAAAATAATAGTTAAAATTTTAGTAGTTAATTAAATACGAATTTAAAAATTAATTTAAATCTTTTTATTAACATTTATAATAATTATATAAAAATACTAAAAATTAATTGATCTGATTAAAAATATTATACTACCAACACGTGCTTATTACATTCATTATTTTATAAATTTAGGCGTACAAATTTATATTGGTGAAAAGGTCTTATAGAAATAACAATAAATTATTAAAACTACCAAGAGTTAAAAATTAAAAAAAAAAAAACTTATGGTGGTTACTATTAAAGTGATGGACTGAGCGAAAGAAATAAAACTCTAAATTTTCTTAAAAATAAAAGAAGGTTAAGTAAAAAAGAATAACTTTGATTTTGCTTTGAGTTTGGCAGAGCTTCTGGGTCTATCTCCAAACTCCCCTGACGCAGCCATCTTCAGAAATGGTTCGTTGAAAATTAATTCGAGTTCAACGTTGGGAACTGCAATACCCCTCTCAGAGACCCACAAGGCCTCCTTTGGAACCATGCTTCCACCTCCTCTCACGCCATACGTAGCTGCACTGCTTTGCGCCATTCTCCTTCTCCCCATTCCATTTTCTTCTCACAACATTAATTTAATGCTCATGCCTGCGTTTAACTAATGCCTCTCGTAACACCTCCTTAAAGGGCGTAGCTCTTTTGCTATTACTCCTAGTAACTGCTACTCATGGACCAACTTTATTAATCTGCACCTTGCACCATGCACCATACTTCATTTTCGTCTGCATCATTTCATGTTTCTTGTCTTCTCTCTCTCTATATTTATTAATAAGTTGAATGTGGATTGATTTAGAAATAAAGTGAATAAAACAGAAGTGATTTGGTTTAATAAAAAGATAGTAAATCTACTGGTACATATGATTGATTTGTTTGAATTAATAAAGGTTAATAAACTACTTTTTTTTAAGTGTAATGTTAAAATTAATATAAATATTTCTTATTAAATAATAAGTTAAGAAAAAAAAAATTAACGGGAATGAATGAGGTTTATATGAAATCAGATATTATTATTATAGAAATTATTATTATTATTGTTACATATAGCTGTTTAATTTTTCTTTTCCTTTTCCCGGTTTCCATTTTTTTAAGTAATAATAGAAACTTTTAAAGGGAATATGCTATACACATAGGCTTGCAACTATAGATTTGGTTGCACACAGGTTCTAGGCATGCTGCAAGACCCAGTAGAACACAATACCCTGTTATGTTTTTTGGTGATGAGTGTGATCCTTAATATAGAAGAAAGCGGGTTATGAGTTAGGGTCTTCACAATTGTGCCAGGGTCTTCATACATGTTTCACAAGTTTTGGAGTTTGAATAAAAGAATCATAATTTTTTTTATATTTATCCCGTTAAAGTCATAATTTTTTTTTTCTAAATTAAAGAGAATATAATAATTTATGCGCTTTATGCTTATCATAATATCATAGTAATGTGTTAATCTCTCCAAGCATGCTATGATTATTGCATAATAATAATTGATAACAGATTTGTTAGTAAATTAATAAGTATCAATCCGTGTTAAACTCTGTGATTGACTTAATTTTATTTTTAAAACCAACCCAAGCGCCCACTTGCTCATTAAATTAAATCACTAGTAGCACTACATAATTATACTTAGTAAAACCATAGGAGTTGGAAAAGTTGAAGCTTGAGAATGAACGTATTGATTTAGAACTAAAACGAAAGGGAGTGGGTGTTGACTTTAACGAGGTGCTGTTTTGCAAAGACATTAGATGCAGGTTAGCTGACTATGGACATTAACCTTGGAGGAACCCAAACACAGTTGTTGGAAGACAATCCAATTCAAAAGGACTTCCAATTCTATTATAACTAGCATGGTGTAACTGTCCAGCAACTGCAAACCCAACCATACACAATGATATTCTTAAGTTAAAATGAAGTTTGGAGTCTCACATACATTCATTTCTCTGTTTCTGTGTGTGATTATAGGCTGTAATATGAATGGAAGCACAAAATCAAGGACTGGTGGGGGACTATGGGACATATTACTTATGTTGGCAAACTGTGTAGCTCAATCAATTTTGTATGCTGCTGCTGATTGTGTAAAATCAAAAGCTTATCGTGATAAATAATAAATAATGCACTTCATTATCTTAAGAATCTTATAAATTATGATTCTCACATATCATATTCAATTATAATAGAGATAGACACTTACATTGATTCATGAGAGTCTCTATGTCAGTAGATTCTTTAATCTCATTTTCTCAATCTATCTCTTGACAATTGTGTTCTTGTCACACCTTTTATTGATGATCAACAATGATACAACCTTCTTTGCAGAGACAAAACCCTATTTTTATTCTTTTCCAATCTCCACCAAATTAGGTTTTCATTAGGTATTATAGTATATATATATATATAACTTCTCACATTAATCAATGCGTCTTTCATTTTATTAAATAATATTCAGACTCAAAACCCAAAATCTATTTCATATGATTCACATTATAAAATTAATTTACATAGTTTTCTAACATTCTCCCACTTGACTCATATGAGTATAATACTTTCATGATTTAATAATTACATAAAATATAATACACACACATTGAAAGGTCTTACGTAAATTGGTTTTATCATCAATCAAAATCAATGATACATAAATAATAAGAGTCAGGGCACTTACATGTCATTTAATCAACATGTTTTCTTCCATGTACTAGTATATCATCATACATTCATCACTCACTAGTATACATAATGTCCATATTCTCAACATGACCAGTAAATATTTTGGACGGTGACCCTTTTGTTAAAGGGTCAGCAATCATAAAATCAGTGCTAATATGTTTTATTGACACTCTATGTTTTTGAACTTTCTCTTTAACATCAAAGTATTTTAATTCCATATGCTTAGCACCTTTCGAATACTTGTTGTTTTTAGAAAAGAAGACATCTGTGAAATTTTCACAATAAATTCTCAACGTCTTGACAATACTATTAACAAATCCAAGTCCTGAAATAAAATTTCGCAACCAATTAACCTGAACTGTGGCCTCAAAGCATGCCACAAATTCAGCCTCCATGGTGGATGCAGCAATGACTGACTACTTCACACTTTTTCATGGAATCACTCATCCGGCTAAAAGATACACATAACCAAATGTGGACTTTCTTGTATCCATACAACCAACAAAATCTGAATCTGTATATCCAATCACCTCAAGATGATCAGATTTCCTATACGTAAGCATGTGATTCTTTGTCCCTTGTGAGTATCTTAAAACTTTCTTTGCAGCTTTCCAATGATCCAATCCTGGATCATGTTGATATCTACCAAGCATACCAACTGCAAAGCTAATATCTGACCTTCTACATGTTTGAGCATACATCAAACTCCCAACAACAAATGTATAAAAGATATTATCCATTTGTTTTTGTTCCAAAACATTCTTTGGACATTGCATGAGACTAAATTTGTCTCCTTTCTGTATTGGAATAGGATATGCTGAACATTTATCCATTTTGAATCTCTCTAAAACTTTATTAAATATATGTTTTCTGAGACAAGCCTAACAGTTCTTGTGATCATGGAATATTTCTATTCCCATCACATAGTATGTCTCACTCATATCTTTCATTTCAAAGTTATTAGAGAGAAACTTCTTAGTCTCACTTAATAGACCAAGATCATTAGTTGCAAGCAATATATTATCTACATATAGAAGCAAAATTATAAACTTGCTTAAGTTTACACACCATGTGTTCATTTCCTTCTTCAATGAACCCCATTGGTTGGTCCATATAAACATCATCTTCTAAATTTTCATTCAAAAGACATTTTTGACAGTCATATGATGCAACTCAAGATCATAATGAGCTATTAATGCCATGATAATTCTAAAGGAATCTTTCTTAGAAACAGGTGAAAATGTTTCATTATATCAATGCCATCTTTTTTAGTAAAACATTTGACAACAAGTCGGGCTTTATAAAGTTTGATATTGTCATGAGAGTCACGTTTAGTCTTAAATACCCATTTACACCCAACTCTCTTACATCCTTCTAGAAATTTCATAAGATCTCATACATCATTATGTGCCATTGATTTAAGCTCATCTTTCATGGCATCTAACCACTTATCAGAATTATCATCATTGATAGCTTCTGAAAAGGAAACTGGGTCATTATCAATGCCTAAGTCATTTTTCTGACTCTTGTAGATAAACCACATAATCATTCGAAATAACAAACATTTTTTCTCTTTGAGATCTTCTTAATACTATTTCTTGTGGTTGTTATACTACAATTTCATTGTTAACCTCATGATCATAATTTGTTGTTCTTCTTCATCGTTGAGTGGTTTAACTACATTAGGAACAACAATACTTAAAGTAGAGGTACTAGTTAAAGGAACCTGTACTCTAACTTCCTTAATCTCCACATTTTGTGAAGCTTCACTTCCACTAGTTTCACCATTTTCAATGAACTTTGTATTTCTAGTTTCAACAATTCTTGTACTATGGGTAGGACAATAAAACATATACCCTTTTGTCTTTGCTAGATAACCAATAAAATATCCACTAATTGTTCTTACATCCAATTTCTTTTATTTCAGATTGTATATTCTAATTTTTGCTTGACATCTCCAAACTTGTAGGTGTCTTAAACTGGCTTTCCTACCTGTCCACAATTCAAAAGGTGTCTTTTGAACAGTCTTACTAGGAACCTTGTTCAATAGATACATGACAATTTTTAAAGCATACATCCATAACAATACAGGTAAAGATGAATTACTTAACATACTCCTAACCATATCCATTAAGGTTTGATTACGCCTATCTGACACACCCTTTTTTTGTGGTGTACCTAGCATTGTGTATTGAGCATAAATACCACATTTCTCAAGAAACTTAGAAAATGGACCAGGGTATTGTCCCCTTTCATCATACTTTCCATAATATTCATCACCTTTATCTAACTTGACAATTTTCACCTTTTTGTCTAATCGCCTTTCCACTTCATTTATATAAACTTCCAAGGCATTTACTGCTTGAGATTTTTCATGTAGTAAATAGACATAACCATAACGTGAAAAATCATTAATGAAGGTGATAAAATACATTTCTTTATTAAAAGAATTTACATCAAAAGGTCCACATATATCAGTGTGTATAATTTCAAGAAGCTGAGTGCTTATTGTGGCTCCCTTCTTTGTGTGTTTTGTTCGTTTACCTTTAATACAGTCCACACATGCATTCAGATCAGTAAAATCTAAATTTGGAAGTATTTCATTATTTACTAATTTTCCATCTTTTCTTTGGAAATATGTCCCAAACGTTTATGCCACAAGAAAGCAAAACATTCATTCACTAAACTATGTTTAGTGCCAACCTTATGATGCAAGGTCATAATAGTTTCAACATATAAATTATCAAGATTCAATTTATATAAACCTTTATAAAGAGTACCAAATCCAATCAAACAAGTACACTTATACAAACTGAAACAACCATTCCCAAAATTAAAAGAGTATCCAGCAACATCAAGTTTAGACAAAGAAACTAAATTTCTAGAGATACTAGGTACATATAAAATATCCATCAAGTCTAAATAAAATCCAGTGTCAAGGATTAAACGATAAGTCCCGACAACTTCCACTAGAACCTTCACTCTATTCCCCATAAAGACAAACTTTTCATTTGGTTTTATGGTTTAGATTGAAAGGAATCCATACATCATATTAGAAACATGAGTTGTGCATCTAGAATCAATCCACCAAGAATTATGTGGAACTTCAATTAAGTTTGATTCAAAATATACATAATAAGCATTATGATTTCCTTTCTTTTTGAACCAAAGCCTTACGTTTCAGACAATCCTTTTGGAAATGTCAAGATTTCCCACAGAAATGACATTTGCCATTTTTCTTCTGGTGTCTTTCCATGTTTCTTGTAAACTTTCTTTCTAGCTCCCTAATTTTTCACATAATTAACAAAGTGGTCTCCTTAATTCTTAACTTTGGTCTCTTCCTGAACTAACATACTGTGCAATTTATGCACATTCCATTTGTCTTTCATGGTATTATAGTTCATTTGGAAATGACCATACTCAGACGGTAATGAGTTCAAAATGAACTACACAAGAAAAATTTTATCCACTGTTATTCCAAATGACTTAAGTCTTCCTGCAATATTTGTCATTTCAATGACATGTTCATTTATAGTATGAGAACTATCAAATTTCATGGTAGTTAAGGTACTCATTAATGTCCCGGAAAGAGACTTATCGATATTTTGGGAGTGCTCTTTCACAAATTTCATAAATTATTTTGCATTATCAATTTTGGGAATAACAAACTTAATATTACTTGCTATGCTCATTAACATAAACATCACACTATGTATGTTTGACCTTTTCCAAGCCCTATAATAATTTTTCTCTTTAATGTTGTCAGCATCAATAATCGCAACATGTTTTCAATCAGGAAAATTCAATCCATTAAAGACTGGAACTAACTTAGCATATGAATGTAAAGACACATGAACAAATACTTCAACTAACACATGTTTAACATTAATACTTTGAGTCATAAACTTAACATACAATACAGATTCAAATAGCAAACAAACATTTTATTCATACTAATGTTCTCCTTTGGGTGATACATTAATACACAAAACATAATGATGCTGATAATATTAACATTTGACAATATATGTGTATTAACTAGAAACACTTGTTATCTTTGGATATACAAAGAAAACTAATAACACATACTCGCTACCAATATGATTCAGAATAAGTTGCGGCATTTCATTCAGTCAACTTGGCTTTTTATATAGTTTGTCTTTTCCTTGACGCCTGTCACATGTAATTTATTAGCTATATGTTTACCTTGGTGGCCCATTTTTAAATATGTAATTAGTTATAAGTTCTATATAATCTAAATTTTTTTCGCTTACTATAATTGAGTTCAAATCAAATGTAATTTATTGCCTACATATTCATTTTTTGACTTTTTTTTTAACTATGTAATTCATTATGAGTTCTATATAATCTATTTTTGAGATAATTTTTTCATGAATTATAAGATTACAGTATGGAATCAATGACTTCAACTTTTTAAAAAATTCCATAAGAACATTTTGCTTTCAAGAAGCTTAAAAGTTATTTTGTAATTATTATTCTAATATTACTAAATACTGTTAGAGTTAAGCAGTGTCTAAGTTCAAGAGGGGAGGGGTGAATTGAGCTTATCAAATTTTCGCAAAAGAGGCAACTTTACAGTTTAACAATGGTGAAAAGAACAGATTGATATTAAACAAAACAGATTGTTGTACATATGGCTTTTAGCACAACCAGAACATGATCAACACGATTTAGATCAACTAGCAGCAATACCATAACCAAATTGATTAACTTTCACAGTTTATAAAGTTGCAGTTTGTAGCACAAAATTAATCAATTTTACTTAACATAAGCCATCTAGAGTAATGAATCAAATGTCACAGTTCAGTTAAAGAAAACAGTTCACCCTTTTTACCCTATTACA
>Ga0123342_1007792_pt1 | contig 13931 bp, 9 predicted proteins | sample Turbeawhitnodule_FD_89960 | JGI IMG/M metagenome (GOLD analysis project Ga0123342, IMG submission 89960) | Root nodule microbial communities of legume samples collected from Mexico - Turtle bean Mexico white nodule | ecosystem: Host-associated > Plants > Roots > Nodule | place: Mexico: Nepantla...
AACCCAACTTAGGGATAATCCATCGTGTAAGTCCTCCTTCTTGGAGTGCATCTGCGCAAGGGGTGACTTTCTGGGTGCCAACTCATGCGCCCCAACCTCTAGTCACTCGCCCTGGGAGTGTATTTACCTTTCTCTCGCACCATGCACGTGGTTCTCCCCTGCGCGTGGCCCTCTCATGGGTCGTATTTGTCCCAGGGTCTCCCAGCGGTGGCATGGGTACTCCATGAGTCAGGTTACCCCCTACTGGTACTAGAACTATGGCCTTGAAGCCACCTTCCTCTTCTCTTTATTGTTGTTCTGTGGTACTGAGACCTCTCACGGTGTCGCCCCCTCCACGGTTTTTCCTTCCCATGGGTATCGGGGGGTGGCACCGTTGATGCCTTAACCTTGGCGACGCCTACACCTGGCGACGCCTCATCTTGGCGACGCCTCACCTTGGTGACGCCTACACCTGGCGACGCCTCACCTTGGTGACGCCTTTAGCGGTCAACCTGTTGACTTTCTTCCCTTGGGCCCCCTTGAGGGGTACTAACATATGTTGACTTTGACTTTGGTCAACGCCCGGGGACGGGACGGTACAAACTTCATCTTACTTTATAGGATCAATGAATTTACAACAAATAGAAGAGAAGAATGAGCACAAATGAGTTCTGGTGTTGTTTAACATTTTTTTTATAAAATCTCACGAATACCTACCGAAATTATTTTTTGCATCAAGATGGGACAATCATGAGACTTTAACCCAACGAGCTTCAACTCCTACATAGATATTAGGCTCTTAACATTTGATGAATATCTTTGTGGCACTTTCACACCCTTCAGACATTGGAAAAACTAATTTTTTCCTTTTTCGATAGAGTGTAACATACTGGTGGAAAATATGCACGCTTACCCACATGTATTGGTGCTAACTCTTCTCGTACGTTCATATCAATCAGATCCAAACGAGCACTTAGTCAATCCTTCATTTTTGCATTAATGTTAAATGTACCAATTAAGATATCACACACATTCTTCTCCACATGCGTTACATCTATACAATGTTTTACTTCTAACTTCAACCAATACAAAAGATTAAAACAAGATTGTTTTTTTTCTTCCATATGTTTGTCACAGATAACTTCTTTTTTGACTTTCCGAATAATTGGTGTATATTATTTACCTTTTCACAAATCTCAACACCAGTCAATGGAGTTGGTGGATTGTCATTCTCTTTATGTCCATTAAAGGCTTTTTTTAACCTCCGGTAAGGATGCCAACTTCTTAGAAATCTCCAATGTTGAAGATATATTATCTTCCTTCCATGTTTCAATTGTTGAGAAGTGGTGTCTTCTTCACATATTGGACATGTTTTATGACCTTTGACACTATACCTTGACTTGTTTCCATATGCAGGAAGTGTTGGGTCTATTAGTATCTAAGTTCAAGAGGGGAGGGGTGAATTGATGTTATAAAAATTTTCGCAAACACAAACTGGTTTACAATATATCAGAGGAAAAAGAACATATAGATTTTAAAAGAAACAGATTAATTTTTCAATACACTTTAACAAAACCAGAACTTGTTAAGATTAGAATTAAGATCAAACAGAGAAATTTAATAGAACCCGATTATTTAATTTTCAGCAGCTTGAAGAACACAGTTTATACCAAAAGATCAACCAAGTTCTTTCAACACAAATCTTCAAAGAAAATGAATCTTTAACCAAGATTTAATGAAGAACTGATTATCCTTAAACCAATTAAAACCACAGATTCAAAAAGCTTTGTTTATGATTAAAGAACTTGTCCAGATCAAGAAGAACAGTTTGAGTAAGCCCAGAAATAACAGGTTCAATTTTAAATGAACAGATTTCTTTCTTGACAGATTAACCAAAATACCATAAATGAGTGCAAAGATGAGAAGAATAATGCAAGCACACTTTAATACTGGTTCACTCATAATGAGCTACATCCAGTTTCACCTTACTCCAAGCTACATCAAGCACACTAAAAACCAGTTGCAATCAATTACAACACACAACAGTTCTTGAAACCTACAAGAACAATACAACTAAAGCTGAAAAACCCTATTTCAGCACACCTTGCACTCCAAGAAACCCTGTCAAGGAGTGACTAACACAACCACCTTTACAAACAAGAATTAAGGAATGATAACACCTGAAAAGAAGATGCAAGAACTCAAAACCACTAGTCCCAATTGCAGCAGAACCGCACCAGCATCTTCACCTAGATCAAGGCTCTCTTAGAACAAGCACACTTGAAGATCTCTTTGAAAACCTTTCAAAAACTCATTCAATCCTTTTTCTCACACTGAAAATCACTTCATCTTTGTTTAAACCGTGATTGAACAACAACATATCATGTGAGAAAAGTATTTCATTATATAGAAATCAGTTTCTAACAACTTTTCAAAAAACAGTTAAAAAGCTATTATAAAAACAACAGGCTAATTTCAAAACAAACAGATTTTTTTCAGGAAAACTGTCACCTCAGCTTAATTGGAATAACTGACTAAACTGCACTGTTGGTGCCATAACAGAAATTTCAAAAACCCTTTCAGCAGAATAAAAATAAACCTATTGTTTTCCAAACAAACAAATTTATTTTTATGCAGTAACCTCATTTAATCACTTCATGTGCTTGATCTTACCACCTTGATTAGGCATCTAGAATAGGTCATGTAGCAAAAGGCAACCTTAGAGTCACACAAACCTAAATACAAGAACATCTAAAACACATTACAATCTTCAAAGCAAACTAGTTATTTTCTACATCAAACACACACTAAGACTAGGTAGAGAAGAAACTTCATCCATCTTCAACAGGAAGGTCAGTGATGGTGCAAAATATCATGGCATGCATCTTGAAAGTTTTATTACCAAACCCATCAAACACTTCAACACCTAGATCCCACAACAACTTTAAATCTCCAATTAGAGAACTTAGATACACATCTATGTCATTTCCTTATTGTCTTGAATTGGGTATCTTCATAAACAACATCATGTATTTTTGCTTCAAGTACAATCCAGGAGGTAAGTTGTAAATAACTAGTAAAATAGGTCATCAACTATGGTTTGTACTTAAATTACCAAACAGATTCATGTCGAATCTACCTTGACTTTGTACCAAAATCGGGAAATTCATCATTAAATTTATTCCATTACATATAATCAGTAGGATGGCGATACATTCCTTCACATTTTCATCCATTAATTACCTTTAAATTCATCAATCTTAACACTAATAACAACCGTGTGAAATTAGTTGATTCGGTATACAAGGGAGTCTATGCATCGCTTGCGCTTGGAAAAAACTAAATAGTATTAAATTATACTTATAATTTAACATATATTAAATTCATGATTGGTGGCTCTAAGGTGGGGGAGAAGCAAGGAAGCTTGGTGGTGATGGCTCTAGAGACATGGCCAAGATACAACCAAATATACCGAGGGTTTGGAAATGTAGTTAAAAAGAAGCAATGGATGAAGCACTTTAAGGAACAAGTGAGTCGTAGGAGTGCAAAGAGCAAGGGAACAAGAGATTGCAGAAAAGAAGGGCTCGAAAGAGATGAACGTGCAAGTGAAACGTGAAAGAGTTTTGAGTTTCTAAGCATAAATTTAGATAAAGGTTCTTAGAGCATAACGGTTGTCTATTTCAAATTTCTAAATTTAGACTACGTTTTTCCAAAGAAACCGTCATCTATTATCTTTTTAGACGATAATTTTCTTAATGATCATTGTTCATTCATTACTATTAAATATATAACGTTTTTCATATTAATCGTCATTTATAAATTCACATTAATTTCAAAATTCTCATCACATTTAATTAAACAAATCATATTCATTTCATCTATGAAGTGTCGTTATAGAGTAATTTATACTAGTGTATACTTCTGCACTCTACAAACCTATATACATTGACATATATAGTCATGAAAATTTACTGCAACATATCTATTTCGTTAAAAAAAATTTATTAAACGTTATATTTGTTAAATCAAAATATAGTCAAATTAAATAAAATTATTAAATATTTAAAAGTATTTTGTTTATTAAATTAATATACTTTTAGCATCTTACTAAACATAAAATATATTTAAAATGAATTAATTTTAATGTTGATCGTTAAAAAATAAATTTATTAAACGTTATATTTTTTATATAAAATAATGTAGTCAAATTAGAAGAAATAAATTATTAAATATTTAAAAAATATGTTCATTAAATTTATATACTTTTAACGTTTTACTAAAAATAGAATATATTTCAAATCAGTTAATTTTAATATTGATCAGTTTCATTAAAAAATTAAATGTATTAAGTTATATTTTTTGGATAAAAAAAATTCAAACTAAATAAAATTATGAAATATTTAAAAGAGTTGTATTTATTAAATTAATATACTTCATATTTCACTAAACATAGAATATATGTAAAATGAACTAATTTTAATGTTCATGAAATTTGTTAAAATTTTTAAATTTATTAGAAGTTATATTTGTTAAATAAAATAAATAAATAAATTTATTATTAAATATTTTTAAAAATTTCTTATTAAATTCATATAATTTAATAATTTTACTAAAAATATAATATATTTAAAATTAATTTTAATATTGATCAATTTCGTTAAAAAATTAAATGTATTAAATGTTATATTTGTTAAATAAAAAACATAGTTAAATTAAATAAAATTATTAAATTTAAAAAAAAATTGTTAATGAAATTAATATATTTTTAACATTTTACTAAACATAGAATATATTTAAAATCAATTAATTTTAATATTGATTAGATTTGCTAAAGAATTAAATGTATTAAATATAATATATATAATATATATTCAAGTCAAGCAATATAGTAAAATATGATGTTAATTTTTAAAAATTATAATTTATCATATAATATTATTATTTGTCATACAGTAATCAAATGTATACTAATTATTACATTATGAATTGTAGAAACACAGATTTTCTTTGAAATGCCTTTTTCTCAATTGTTTATAGTCCTTCTTTGGTCCTTTTCAACAACTGTTATATCTCTTGTTGGTGTTGTGAGTTTACCAAACAATGAAAGTGTTCCAGCAGTGATTGTGTTTGGGGACTCTATAGTAGATACAGGTAACAATAACTACATTAAAACCATAGTCAACTGTGATTTTCAACCATATGGCAAAGATTTTGGTGGAGGAAATCAACCAACTGGGAGGTTCAGCAATGGTTTAATCCCATCAGACTTCTTTGGTACAAACAAAAATCCTTACTCTTGAATTCTCTTACCATTATATGCATAATAGAATGAAAATGTTCGAATTCATTTCCTTCACAAATTTTCTTAGCTGCAAAATTTGAAGTCAAGAAGCTTTTGCCACCATATCTTGATCCAAATTTGAAACGTGAAGATCTCCTCACAGGTGTAAGCTTTGCAACTGGTGGTAGTGGATATGATCCTCTAACTTCTACAATAGCAGTAAATAATTGTTTCCACCTAAAACCTCTCAATATATTTTCATTCTCCTTTGCATATCTTAAACACTAACTATAATTTTCTTTCTTTGTCATATGTTACATTAGTTAGTGCCATCATTATCAGATCAACTAGACAAATTCAGGGAATACAAAAAAAAGATACAGGACATGATTGGAGAAAACACAACAACAATGATATCGAAAAGCATATACATCTTGTGCACAGGAAGCAATGACATTACCAATACTTTCTTTACATTACCATTTAGGCGACTGCAATATAATATTTCAACTTACACAGATTTCCTGACTTCAGAAGCTTCACAATTCTTACAAGTATGAGTGAACCATGTACCCTAATGAAAAACATAGTTTACACTTGTCGTATTATTAAAGCTTATTTCATATATCTTTGCATATGCTTTCATATGAAAGAATATTAATAAAAAATGAATTATGCAGGAACTTTATGGACTTGGAGCTAGAAGGATTGGAATAACTGGTTTGACAAATATAGGGTGTGTGCCCTTTCAAAGAACATTCAAAGGAGGCATTAAGAGAGCATGTTCAGATCTTGAAAATCAGGCTGCAATGCTCTTCAACAACAAGCTTTCATCCCAAATAGATGCCCTTGGGAAACTTCTTCCAGATGCTAGACTTGTCTACCTTGATATTTACAACCCTTTATTGGATATGATTCAAAATCCAACTAAATATGGTAATCAAACACATCTACCATGCTATATACTAGTAGCCTATCTACACCAATTGTTTGATTCCAATGATTCAACTCATAATATAAATTTCACATCACATTTAGAGTTCTATTATATAAACGAAAACTGAGTAAACAACCATTTTATTTCCTTAAAGTGGTAGGTGTTTTCTCATTATCCTTAAAACTAAGAAAATCTTTTAAAAACTCTCCTCAAGTTGCAAAACTTAACTATTTATTATTATTTGTTTCTTAATATTATGTTTATATCACTTTACATGTACTTGAATTGGTGTGATTGTCTATATACATTTTTAGGGACTTATTCCTTTTTAATTTTTTGTTCAATTTAGTGATAGTGCAGTAAGTATTACCCAAAGAAAATTAGTAACTAGAAAATTCATTTGATTGTTCATTTACTTGTTAAATTGTATATCTTCAAGTTTAGCTTAGGTTCATCATCTTCTTCCCATAAGACCTATAAAATAGAATGAAAATATCCATAAAGAAAAAAATTAAATATACTCTCATTTACCTGCTTTACTTATCTTCCAACTCCTAAAACTTCGAGCAAATATCAAATTTTGATATTTAAAATAATGAGACTTCTAACAAATGAGAATATGGTGCACAAAAAATTATAGTACAAGGAATCTTTTGTTTTATTTTTGCATGATGTGAAGAGTATAAAAATGGGAAAATGTTTTTTGTGTTCGAGTTTCAGTTTCCAAGGTTGTTGAAAAGTTATGTATTTTGGAGAGACCGGGTTGTAGGTGTGGTGGGACTTGGTGGCTAGTGGAGATTTGAAGGCTAGAGTGTGGGGTAATTTAATTCTTTGTTGACATTGGTGGTGGAAAAAGAGAAGTGATGGTATATTGGGAAGTGAGTTTTTGTTTGGATATGAGGCTATTGGATATTTAGCTTGATGAAGGGAAACTTTATGGCTCTAGGTTTCATTTGATGAGTATTGGTTATTCATCCACTTTGTCTGATTTTCACCAACAAAAAAATTGTATGAAATGAAAGTATGTGAATGTGGTTAACATATGTTTCTTTGAATTTTTGTCATTTTATTGATTTCCATTAACATGAAAGGATTGTATATGGAATTATATGTGAATTGTATTTTTGTTGGCTAGAAGGATGAAAAATGATGAATTACTGAAGAACAATTTGTATGCATTTAAGTTTTATTTTATTGTATTTATCTCGTAAGTGTCATAGAAATCACCTAAAATTTTGTAAGAATGTGTCACCGTGACATTTAATTATTAATGCATATTTCTATTGAAAGTTTCACTAATAGAATAATTTAGATATGCATGACAACAAAAGTTCAATAATCTATTTGCATGAAAATATTATCTTGAAATCTATGATCGAACACTTCATTCATTTTAATGATAAAATTGAATATATCCTTTCAAAATTTCATTAGTACATATTTTCGTTTGTTCAACTTTTTACTCATTGTCATGGTATTTGGTGGTTTAGGTTTTGAAGTGACAAATAAAGGATGTTGTGGCACAGGAAAGTTTGAAGTAGGTTTTCTATGTAATCCTTTTACCCTGGAACTATGTTCAAACAGGTCAAACTACATATTTTGGGACAGTTTCCATCCTACAGAAAATGCCTATAATATACTTTGTTCTCAGGTGATTGATAAAAATATAAATGGATTCTTTTGAGTTCGATTTCATTGTACTCCTACTATTATGAATATAATAAAAACATACATCACTCGAGTGATACTTGTCCTATACTAAAAATTTACATACTGATTTTATTTTCTATCTAACTTCATTAATAATAGATACATATACTTAAACAAAATTATAAAATTTTTAAAGTTGATCACGTATGATATTTCTTATAAGGAAGTAACATAATTAAGAGTGCTATAAAAAGGAAAATAAAATAGAATAAACAATGAAAGGGAATAGGTCAAAATTTATTAAATCTCAACACAAATTTATTAAATTTGACAAGGGACCGAATTTGCGTTTCAACAAATTTTAACCAATGAAAGGGAATAGGTCAAAAGAGTTTGTTAAAACTACATTCTTAGCATTTCTCACAATTCAATTCAACTAATCTAAAATGATAACAACATTTAAGTGCTTAAAATATTTGGGGAGCTAAACTTGCTGAACCATATCCTTCAAAATTAATTTAATTAAGACTAATTAGAAGCATTTTATCTACAGTTCTACACTTGGTATAAGGCAGACGTAGAATAAACTCCAACATTCTATTTTCTTTGCTTTACTTTTCTTCCTCTCATTGCATTATTCATAACTTTTCCCCATTTCTTCTTTGCTTTGGGTTTAGGCCTTGAATGTTACTACAGGCTGAGGTGTAAGTTTCAGAGCAGAGCAGAACAGTAGTAGTTTTATTCCTAATTGGATGAGCTTTTATTGGTGGTGGCAACCCAATACTCTTTCACTGCAACCAAAATCTTCTCAGGCACAAGTGAACCATCCTCATGATCCACCATTTTGGCAACATTTTCATTCAATGTCCATTTTAGATTACACGATTGGGAATTCTAATTTCAATGCCAGTCATGTTAGGATTGGAGCGATTAAAATATAAAATAATTCTTGAAGATTTTTATGTTACACACTGGAATCCACAAACTATGATTAACACGTGGAAGAAAAAGGATGAAACTTACTTGCCCCGGTACAAGCTAAATAAATCATTAGCATGAATAAGATTGTATGTCCTTAGACATGTAGAAAAGCCTTCACACATGAACTAAAAAAAAAAGTCATTGCAATTTCATAGTCCATAATTTTCTTCCTCCAATAGGCATATATATATGTAGGGAAATTTAATTGCCTGTTGATATGTCTTTATCAATGGAAGAAACAACCAGAGCAGTATTGATTCGCTCATCCATATTTACTTGCTTAATTTAATAAAAAAAATAGAAATATACCATACAATATTCATATAGTATTCTAACAGGAAGCTTATGTTGCATTACATTATTCATACATGAAAAATCATATCATAGCCATTCATTTCAGTTTAATGAATCATTTTTCTAATAATATAGGTAATCAATTTGCAAGGAAATTTTTCATGAAATCGGAAGAATCCTACTATGTTAAGAAAACTTTAGGAACATACCAGTCATGATAAATGCCAATCAAACCTCTCTCATAGACAACACCCAAAGTGTTCTCAGCAATTATGGGAACAACATTCATCACCCAAGACTTTTGTGAATCAAGTGCAGCTGCAAATCCTCCAAGGCCTGCATTCATGTCCATCAAATTCCGATACTTAGTAGTGCCAATCAATTGATTAATTCTTTTGTCTATTCTGCCTTCATGTATATACCCTAAAATAGAAAGTGAGTCAAAGAAATTACTAACCTTTAGGGTTTCACCACAAACGACGAACTTTCTACCTCCTCACCACGAAGAACTTCGTTTGACTCCAATGGTCACTGAGTTCACGGGACCCTCTACCTCCTCACCACGAAGAACTTTGTTTGCCTCAGCAATCACGACTTCACCGTCCAACTCGCACCAAATTGTAATGCTCATCTGCGTATTAGCGTGTTTCTCAATAGTTCACCGATTCAAACATCTATGGAGGACATGTGATACTTACAATCTAGGGTTTCCAACTCACCACCCAAGTCCAGATTTTGGGGATCATTACGGCTTTTGAGAAGAACAAGGTGGACGAGAGGAATTGGGAAAAAGAAGGCGTGCGATGGAATTCGGGAAACTATTTATAATTTGAACTAATGGCTTTGTTTTCACCTTAACTTGGCGAATGGCTTCTGCCAATTCAAGCGGAGGCGACTTCTCATATTTTTTTTTTTAGCTTAATCAGAAGCGAAAATGACACTTTCATCCGCTCCTCTTCGGAGGCCTTCGCCATTCTTATCCTCAGCTCATTCTCCGCCTCAATCTTCCTCCTCTGAATCTCCACTCCCTCGTCCACCACCTTGTCATCGGGGAGAGGCGCCACGCGCGGGGCGTACTACACCACCTCAATTGACGGCGCGTCCTTCACGTATCGGATGTCCTCGCGTGTCCACGCTCGCCGCTTGTCCGATGGCGGGCGGAGGGCTTGCGGCTCGGTGGGGTGGTAGTCAGGATTCCGACGAGGGTTCAGGAAGCGGGGATTTGGTTTTAATAGGGTAGGAAACTGATTGGATGGGTTGGGACGGTGTGGCGGGAGGGTTTGAGTTTGATTTGTTGGAAGAGCAGAGGGATCAATGAGAGGTGAAAGAGAAAGGAGAGTGTGAGAGAGAAGCGTGTTTGGCGAAGGAATAGCGACCAGCTTGGGAGAGAAGAAGCTTGAGTGCCGCCATGGTTGAAGAATGTGAGAGAGTGAGAGAAAGTGAAAGGTTTCGAAACGGGAAAAAAATTCCCGCGAAATTGAATTTTGATTATATTTTATTTTACATTTTTTTAACTCAAAAGAATGCACTTAAATAACCATAACTTATTATAACTATAGCTTAAAGTATCAACGCTATTATAATTGTGTGGTTTTTATATATTTTAAGTCATTTTTTTAAAATCGTGATTTTTATTATGTTTAAAATTCATGATTTTTATTATGTTTAAACAATACTTTTACACCCGTTACTTATTTTAGTATTGTCTAAAATAAAAAATGTTGTAGTGTTTGTTTCACAAATATTATATCTAAGGAATTATATTTTTTTAAACAGGTAAGGGAAGATAATTAATTTTTATTAGTACATTAAGATAGATGTTATGGATGTGAAAGTGACATGGTTATAATAATTGATTTTATGTAAGGATTGTGTGTTTATTTAATAAATTTTGAATGTTTGAGTTTTTGATGTAATTGTTTGATTTAAAAGAATGAAATTGTCATGTGTTTATCAATTATGTGTTAGATTATTGCATTTGAGACAAGTTAGTTCAAGTTATAGTTATTTGAAGTAAATATTCAAATGTTAGACATAAAATGAAGTGAAAACTTAGCTTGAACCAATTAGGACACTTGCATTGTTTTGTAGAAATTTTGAATTATGTAGAGTCATTAGGCGTAATTCATTTAATTAAAAACTTGAGAGCTTGTTGGGCGAGCCAAATTCATTGGGCAAGTTGTTTAAATAAAAGCTGACAATGGTTTCGTCGTTGAGTGAGTCAAGTTTTTCTAGATTCATTTAATTGACAAGTTTTATAAATGGGAATAAATTTAGTGTGATCGAAGGGACTTGGAAGGTAGGTGTAACAGTAAATATCATGTTGATCTAGAGTGATCACTTGCTTTGAAGAATCCAAATCTCTTGTTGATGCAAAGGTTGGTGTTGCTACTGTGTCTAGGATAGGATCTGGTTAGATTGATTGTGTAAATCCACTCTTGATTGAATCTTAAAGCTAAAGTATTTTCAAACCTTTTAAGTTGAAAGTGTTTTCCAAACTAAGTGAAAAACAACCTGTTGTTTTGTCGAAACAACCAATTGTTTTACTCTTAGGTGTTTTGAAAAAGGTTGAAAACTGTTTTGGTTGGTTGGCTTGATGTCAAACCAAAACAACTGATTGATTCGCACATTCAACCGGTTGTTTGTTTTCAAATCATAACAGAAAACGGTTTTGTGTGTTGACTGAGCTTTAAATGATTTTGTAACTGAATGCGCTCCTGTTTTAAATGCTTTGACCATTCTTTGAAAGCAATAAATAGTTTGTTTAATGTTTGTAACAAACAACAACTGAAATTGAATCATAGAAAAACAGATTTGAGTTTTTCACTGTTTTTTTTTTTTCAAGAGTTAAAGATTACTTTAAGCTTGCATTGATCAAGAGAGAGTGGAATAGGATTTCATTTGTACTGATTTCAGTTCATTCTGTAACAAGTGTAATCCTTCTATACTTTGTGTAAACTGCGGTGTGGTAGGCCAGGAAGTGTTGTGTGCTCTTGAGGTTGTCAAGATCAACATTCTTGGTGTGTGTGCTGAGACAAAGGAAGTATGTTTCTTGAAGGGATTAAGGTCACTTCTTTGGTGGTGTGTGTATGTAATCTAGGTTTGGTTACTTAGTGGATTCCCCAGTGGTTTCTGGGAAACTGGATGTAGCTCTTGGTTTAAGAGTGAACCAGTATAAACTGTGTGTGCAATCTCTCTCTCGCTTAAACTCTTTAATTTCAGTTTGTGCTTTTTCAACTGGTATAAACAATCGATTGTTTTTCTGGTGCTGTATTAAATTGCTCTGTGGTTTTGGCTAACTGGATTCTGAATCAAGTTTTCTCAAAGGAATTTCATTCTAGACCGAAATTTTTTTGAAAACCCCTTTAAACAATTCACCCCCTCTCATTTAAAGCCATACATTTTAACATATCATAGTTGTAAATGTATATTGTCTTGGTCCGTTGGGTGAATATAGGAGAATTTGGGATGATATTTGCGATATTAGAAAGAACCATGTTTCCAAGATGTGGTGTATGGTTGAGAATTTTAACTCCATTAGGTTAAACAGGGAGAGAAAAGGTCTAAGTTCATTTAGTATATATAATAGGGAAATACATGTTTTTAATAACTTCATAGAGAAGGCCGAGTTGGTGGACATTCCTATGGTTGGGAGAAGATATAGATGGCACAAACCAAATGGAACTGTTACTATGTTTATACAACACTTTTACACCCATGGCCTATTTTAGCGTTGCCTAAAAGAAAAAATGTTGTAGTGTTTGTTTCACAAATGTCATTTAGATATTTTGAGGAATTACATTTTTTTTAAACAGGTAAGGGAATCTAATTAATTTTTTATAGTACCTTAAGATAGATATTATGGATGTGAAAGTGACATGGTTATAATAATTGATTTTATGTAGGGATTGTGTTCTTTTAATATACTTTGAATGTTTGAGTTTGAGATGAAATTGTTGTTGATCAAGAGTGATCAAGAGTTTTGAAGAATCCAAATCCAAGGTGTCTGATGAAAGGCTGGTGTTACTGCTGTGTGTGGGTGGGATATGGGTAGATTAAAGTGTGATCCACTCTTTTGTTGAATCTAAAAATGATGTGAATTAAAACCTTCTTGAAAATAAATGTTTTTCCAACTAAGTGAAAAACAACCTGTTGTTTTGTCGAATCAACTGGTTGTTTTGTTCTTAGATGTTTTGAAAAAGGTTGAAAGTTGTTTGACTTGGTTGACCTAACTATCAAACCAAATCAATCGGTTGTTTCGTGGTTTCAACCAATTGTTTCTTTGAAAATCGTAACAAAATTCTGTTTTGAATGGTGAATCTATTTTAAATGATTTCTAACTGAATACGCTCCTTCATTAAATGTTTTGACCAATCTTTAGAAAATACAAATAGTTTGTTATATGTTTCTAAAGTGTAAGAAACAATTTTGAGAAATTCAGTTTGACATATTTGATCTCAAGTTTTCAAGATTCACATCAAGCTTTGGATTTTCAAGTGAGAGTGGAAAAGGATTGCAATTGTATTCTTTTTCAGATTGTACTTTGATAAGGTTTAATCCTGTCTCATTCTTTTGTATTTCTGTTATTGTATTGCCAAGGAGTGTTGTGTGTTCTTGAGGTGTTCAAGATCAATAATCTTGGTGTGGTTTGCCAAAGGTAGTGTGTTTCTTGAGGGGTTCAAGGTAACTACTTTGGTGTGTGGTGTTTTGTAATCTGGTTTGATTGCTTAGTGGATTACCCAATGGTTTCTGGGAACTAGATGTAGCTCTTGTTGTAAGAGTGAACCAGTATAAACTGTTTGTGTGCAT
>Ga0123342_1007793_pt1 | contig 13930 bp, 5 predicted proteins | sample Turbeawhitnodule_FD_89960 | JGI IMG/M metagenome (GOLD analysis project Ga0123342, IMG submission 89960) | Root nodule microbial communities of legume samples collected from Mexico - Turtle bean Mexico white nodule | ecosystem: Host-associated > Plants > Roots > Nodule | place: Mexico: Nepantla...
AAAATAATAGTAAACAAAAAAAAAAACAAAATTAAAAAAATAAAAAAATAAAAAAATAAAAAAAAGGTTAACAACAAAAAAAAAAAAAAAAAAAAAAGTAAGCACCAATGCTTGATGCATAAAGTTTTGCAGAATACTCAAGCAAGGAATTAAACTCAACCCAAATTCATAACAAGCATGATCCATCAGAAAACACAATGAAAGGCAAAACACAACAAAATCAGAATACAGAAATAGGAAGTAGAAAGGAAATCCATTGGCTCCTGAAACTGCAATAATGATGATGAGGGAAGTAATGAATTGGAAAAAAAAACTATTTTTTGGAGGAGAAACTCAAAGTGAACTCACAGGGTAAAAACTATGATCACCCTCACGGTATATTCCTTTAATTGAAGCTCAGATCTTCGCTTGGAAATTGGAAATGGACAGTGCTTTATTTTTTTTCCTTTTATATGTTCTGTTTTTTTGTTGAAAAGTATGGCACAGACGATGGAGAAAGAGGATAAGAGAAACACGTGCACCTCATGTTCAACTTCAGTAGTTGACCCATCAAACAGGAGTTCAAACTGCATACATTTGACCCACTCAAAGGAATATGATTTTTTGGTTTTGGGTAAGGTAAGGACTTGAAAACTGTATTAAAAATGTTTTATTGCAAATTATACCAAACATATTTAAAATTATAAGATAGCATGTTCTTTTGTATTTCAATAAAAGAAAACTCTTCCGATTTTTTTATAACTTTTTAACATATGTTTTAAACATTTATTATCAATAATTGGATTTTATTGAAAATGTCATATTTCTTCTTTTAAATAGAGTATAATAAATTTTAATTCCCATTCCCTTATAGTAAACAAAGACAATTTGGCTATATTGAGTTTATTTATTTATTTAAAATTTGGCCAATTTTTTATGGCAACGTTTTTATTTTGATATATATATTTTTGAAATAATTCTCTCAAAGAACGTGTTTGTTGTGTACTTATTTTAATAAGTTTCTGTTAATTTTCCATTATTACGGATTTTTCGTATAATTCTTCTAAAAAAAGAGGTAACTGAAAAAAAAAATCAAAAATTGATATTATATATGGTTCTCTAATATCATTGACAGATATTTTCATAAACTGATTAATAATAAGTTTGTTTTGACATTGAGATAAAATCGGTGCATTTTCGTAAAGAAAGTTCATGAGAACTGAATTTATGTTGAGAAAAGAGAGTTTGAAGCAGTCATAAACTGCTAATTGGAATGATTAATCACAGATTCATAGGATTTAACTTTACTAATCCCACAAAACTCATTAGATTAGTTTTGTGAAATGTATAAAGAAATAACCTAATTCATAATAGAGTAAAATTATCTTCTTGAATCTTTTGATTCTTATATACTTCCATTGCGTTCTCAAACGTTGTTGTACTAATTAATAATATGAATTTCTTTTTTGATCTGTTTTCTATATTTTTTTACTGTTTTTATTCTTATAGATACAATCTATTTATAACAAATTACCTAAAACAAGGAGTAGTTAATGTGATAGAAAATTATAAATACTCCTATTATATAATTATAACATTATAAAAATTGATATATCTTTCTTTATATGTTTTGATAATTTTAATATCAAATTTATATATATATATATATATATATATATATATAATATGGATGTATGTGTGTATAACAATTAATAATGTGATTGCTTTTTTAACCGTTTTTATTGTATATATATTTTTAATCGTTTTTTACCTTTATAAATATAACTATATGGATTATAGAAAATTAAAGAGATTCTTGTAATTATAATATTATAAAAATTAATAAAAAATATTTTTATGATTATATTTTATGTAAATGTTTTTTAAAATTTTAATATTAATTTTATCAAATAATTTTTATCCATTCTGATTATTATTATAATAATTAAATCTTTAGTTACAAATATTTTTTGTTGCCATAAAAAGTTGGATACATGTATTTTCATTAGTAATAATAATTTGCATCTTATTTAATTGATTTGTAAACCTATGATGATGAGACTGTAACTTTTTGGAAAATATATTTTTTTTATATTAATTATTGTACAATTTTTTTAAGAGTATATTATTAAAAGCAATAAATGAGAATAAAAAATAAGTTCTTGTTCTAGGGAAATATGCCTTATTTAAATATTAATATTAGTATGATTAATTCTAGAATGATGAGATAACTTAATCTTGAAATTATCTTACACTACAAATTTTATTGTTTATGGTTATGTATTGTAGCCCGACAAGTGTTAGTGAAATTTATTATTTGAAAACATAAAAATGTCATGTTGTGTGATGTAACTCTCATCGTATTATAATTGTTCGGTATATCTTGGTAAATTGAAAGAAAATTAAAATAATATGATGACAATAATAATATTTCTGTTGTATATGAAGGTCATAAGGTTGAACTTCCTCTATTTTCACAAAAAATACAATTGAGGAACAAATTAAGTTCATAATGAAAATTAAAAAAAAAAAAGAAGAAGAAAGAAAGAGTGAAAAAGAGAGAGTAAAATGAGTTTTTTTGCCAGATAAGGCCAATAAATACTCACTAGGATAAACTTGAAATGACTCTGATACCATATTAAGAAGTGAACTTTAAGCCTAACTCAACCCCATAAAACCGGCTCAATGAGGTGAGGTTTGCACCCACTTATATATTATGAAAGACTCTAATCTCTAGTCGATTTGGAATTTCCAACACTTATGGAGAAAGTTTGAGAAGAGCTTCTAAGGAAGAATGTCGAGCTTCACATTCTTATTTTTACCTATTGAACCACTAAAATTGCATCGTGACCATGCAAACCATAATAAGAATTGCTTTTTTTTTTTATATCTATTGTAAACCACTCATTCACCATAACACATGTTGACCTTCACGATCTATAAATGTTGTAACTTACACGTGCTAGGGAATATCCAATCAATTGACTCAACAGTTGAACCTATAGACATAACTTCTGCAGTTTTTACTGTTTTAGTGTATTACAATAGCCAGATCTTGACAAGCGATATGTGGTCTGTCTACCATGTCATTCCACACATGGTTTGGGTTAGTATTAGCAATACAAAGACAATATTGGAAATGAAGCAAGTAATCTCAATGAATTTAATACAAATAAGTTCTATCTTGTTGAACAGTATAGGTATCTGATCTACATCTCTGTATCCTTCAAGATTTAGCTAAGTTCCATTCCTTTTCTATTGAAATGACTTCTTCCATTTGAATAATCATGTATAATGATGACGAGATTGTTAATTTCCCCACACAGGTGTTGTTTCCAAAGTACAAATGTCATCATGATGGGCATTCGTAGAGGAATGTCGTTCGAAACATTCAAACAATAGGTCTTACAAAGATGTGGTCAAGGACTCTTAAAAAGGAAAAAGTCCAACGTCCAAGGTTTTAATTTGTGCTTCAAAGAAACTAGTGTAAAACATGACCACAATTTGTTTGTAAGACGATAAAAAACAACAAATCATGACAAACAATACAACATTGTGCAGTCTTTTCACTACGTCTAGTAAGGTGCAAATAAGAATAGATGAAACAGGCATCAGATGACACATGGGCTAAGCAAACCTCGTACTTAAATTAAACATCCATGTGCTTATGTTATGTGTGTAGGTAATGTTTGTCTTTTAAAGAGATAATTTGAATTTAGATATTAAAGATCTCTCGAGATACGAGCTAAAGTTGTTTTCTTCATCAATTTTCTCACATAAAGAGATTCTCAACTCTAACCCGACTATCTAATCTGAGAATTATTGAATTCGATTATATATTTTGAATCAGGAAACAAATGTGTGTAAATTTCAGATGAATGAGAAGCATTAAAAGAAAGAAAGCAAAGACTTATAGATTGGATCACAAGAAGAAGTAAAGAAGGAAATTTAAAGGAAACATCTCACTCAAGCTAGAAGATTTAGCCCAGACTAAAATTATCCAGATTAAGTTAATGGTGCAGTACTAAACTAGCTCAGGCTAGAATCGCTCGTCCAAGCTAAAACAACACCTAAATATCTAGCCTAAGCTAGGTTAACTCGCTTGATCTAGATTTCATTAAATAAATTTTGGAACAGAGTTAAAACAAAATCAATGAAGGGGAGAGAAGAAGAAGTTAGTGAGAGAAAAAGAAGAAAATTTTGTTCTTAGGAGAAGAACTTGCTTAGATTAACCCTTCTTATGAAATTCAGATAAGGAATGAAGATTTGAGAAGCTATCATGAGCGGCAAAGTGCTTTTAAACTTGGGATTGAATGTAATCTACTCTGATCAAATGTATTCTTGGTGATATATATATATATATATATAATATTTTCTTTTCTACTTGTTCTTGGTATTTTCGTTTCATGCTTATTTCCGTATTCTATATGATCAATGGAGTCTTAATTTTGATCCTTAAATTTAACTAGAAAGTATTTCTATGGATCTGAGATAGACGAAAATATTTGATAACTTGTAATGCTAGGAATAAATTTCAGGTTATTAATTGCATCATAGTTTTGTTCATAAAGTTAGATGATTTGTTAGATATCTAAGGAATCAGTGTTTGAAAAATTATCTTATGAATTTCATCTGTGAGGAATCAAGGTGAATGACTTCAAATTACAACATCAATAATAAGTAGTTTTGAGTATTATATATTGTATTATTCCAAAATATAGATGACTGAGATAGAAGCAATTCAATCCCAAGTATTTTTTTTTATCTATATTTGATAAGTTAGTTTCATCACTTGTTGAATCGAATCTTAAACTTTGAGTTATTTCTGATAAAATCGTTAATTTGATTATGAACAAGTTCTCGCAGTTATTTTCTATACTTAATGAGTTTTATATTAGAACATTTTAATTAAAATTGTTCCTTGTGGGTTCGACATTCATACTTTAAATAGTTCTATATTACAATTGATTCGATATACTTGTCGGGGAAAATCAAAGCTACACAACCTAAGGAGTTTTGAAGAAAAAGGAGTAAAGATCAAGGTTGCATTAAATGCACCAATCATGATAAAGTTTTTCAAATGCAGAACGAACAATATATAGAATCTAAAAATTCTCAATGACTATAAATGATCATCTAACGACTACATTCTTCAACAAGCCTATAAAAAGAAAATTTACCAAAAAGAAAGATGTGATGATGGGGAGATACATAGAGGAAAGGATATGGAATGCCAAACATGATATTCACAAGAAGAGGACTCCTCAAACCCAATAGAGCATAAGTTGCACCACACATATATTTTGATAAGGTGATAACACAACCTCATGGCTTGCTAGAAGGATCCTCAAGTTGAAAAAAGATTAATGTGATAGGTTCTTGAGAAACCTAACCGAAAACACTTACAATGTTTATCCAACTTCCTAGGAAAGTGATTCAAATCATTATATACATCAAAAAATGATACCTTCCCTAAAGAGTAAGATGATCTGAACTAGGAGAGAAAGCTTAATCGTTGTATTCATCATCAAACACAATCCTCCTTAGTCATTAAACCCAATGATCATTAGATCATTAAAAGACTATTCCTTTGGATCTTAGCCAAGAAATGTTGTTTGGAAAATAATACTTTAGCTCAGCTAGAAGTTGCTTGAGTGAAGAATACTCTGTGATGGTGTCAGCCAGGAATTCTACATTCTGAAAAAGATACTCGGTTAGCTAGGAGTGGTGGGGTGTAAAGAATGCTCAGAGTTAGCTAGGAGCAGCTAGGTGTAAAGAATACTCAAGGTTAGCCAATAGTGGTTTGATAAAAGAATACTCAATTTAGTCAGGAGTGGTTGGTGTCAAGAATACTCAAGGGGTTAGCCATACTAGCCCAAAAAATACTCTATTTGTTCTTCATAACATCAATCGGCTTAGTTAAACTGGACTGAGTTAGTCAAGAACTGGATGTATTCTATTATGACAAATGAACGGGTAAAAATTAATGCTTATGGCTTTTAAGTTCATCTCTTGTTATATTGCATGTTATACTTGTCTAAACTAACCCAAGACGGAAAGTTGATGTGTGAGTGATAGTTGTCATTTTCCTGTCAAATTAAAATGATTTCAGCGTAGACCTAACTAACACTAGAGAGATGATAATATAATTGTGATCAGATGACCTAAACTCGTCTTTCAACGAATTCAATAGTGAAATCAGTAAATCAGTGTTTAAAATCTATCTGCAAGCAAAAAATGTTAGCAATAACAATAAAGATAAAAGGGGTTGAGCTTTCTTAACATAATATATAAAATAGATTAAAACAACAAATAAAAAACGGTTGATCCCCAAGTTCTTCCACCATTGAATTCTTCACAAGTTCTTTAAAGATTAGTCCTTTCCCAATCATCAACCAGAGTTAAACTAGATTGAACATGCGTCAATCTGATTCAATTGAAGTTCACCAGTAAAACATGTGTCTACTGGTTTAATCAGTGTCTACTTTGTTCTGTGTGTACTCTATAGGAATGCTTATCTCCTCTATCTTGAATCATGCGTCCAAGAAATTAATTAGAACAATATGAACTAACTAAGAAACCAGAGTTTAAGATAAGGAAGACTCCAATCATGCATTCAAGTACAACCTCTCACAAAAATTACTTTTCTAGGGGATTAGAATATTAAAACAACTACTATAAAGAATTGAAAAATGAAACTTTTATTGATGAAAACCTCATAACTTAATGGGATATTACAAAGGAATCAATAAAAAAAGGTTTAGCCTTCCATGTGGAGGCAAAAATCAAAGATAAAAAGATGCAGAAAAATAAACAAAAGGAAGCAACTTTGCACTTAGAGATATTGGTCTCTGCTGTGTGTTTTTCTGGCTCTCTTTAAATAGGCATGCTCCATTCAACCTCCTCCGCATTCCACGTTAGAGGTACCACTTTTGGTGGAGAAGATCCAACTCCTCCTTAGCTGGAGAAAATCTCTCATACTTTGCATAAAATCCTCTCAAATATTTTCTTCTGTTTTGATTTAAAGAAGCAACTTGGACTTTTGCATATTTGACCCATTGACAAATTCCTTTAAACCATTTACTCTAAAAATACAAAATTAACAAAAATAGTAGTTAAGGCCCAAATAAATCCAATTATATGAATCTTAATTAAAACAATGAGTTTACTTATTATTATAGTCCAATAATATATGATTAAAGCTATTGATTTTGAATAAAATTACGTTCATCAGTCAGAGTCTATTCAAATGTTTTATTGAACTTACCTTTTGTTAAGACCTTGATATAAATATATTGGTTTTTAATTAGAAGAAGCTAAACTATGTTTTTAGTTATTGGTTAAAGTAAACATGAATATTTATTAGTCAAGTGATTTAACTAAGTTGTAAAATCTTCGTTTGACTAGGTCCTACTAAGTTAAATGAGTTAAACTTAAAATGAGCTTTTAACTATGTTCCTTTAATTAAAATACTTTTTCAAAAAGTTTTAATTATTTAAACCACAACTTAACCATCCTTTGTGTTTCTCATGTTTTCATTGTTCGTATTAGAGTCGTCATTTAAAGAGTTGAGCGCCTAACAATGTCCAAAGAAAAAGATCCACCATAAGAAAAACTCAAAAATAAAATGATAATTGTGTCTTAGTATAACCATTCTGAATTATAACAAAGAATTAATTTTTAATTAGTTTTTCTCACAAATTTAAGAGTTTTAATGATTAAATGTCATATTTCTCTATACACGATATCCCAAGCATCTCGAATTAGAATACCTAAGTACATTAAATGGTACACATTGCCACAAGCCTTGTCTCTCAAGCAAATATCCTTCTAAGGAAAGTCTGATCTCTCAAAAAAACTCTTTTTGCTTCATCTTTCTTCTTGATCTTTATCTTTAACCTTCAAACATAAGTGGCACCAAAGAAGTCTTCTCACCCTAGTGAGCTTGCCTACCACTCAAACAAAGAAATGTTATTGTTTTCTCAAACGTTGTTCATTCTTGAGAAATTCTTAAACTTTTATAACTTGAAAAAATTGTAGGATTTCCTCTAGACATACTATTAGGCCCAGTAGGATGGGTTAAGTTTCTTGTGTTAAGGAATAATCAGAGTCATCAAGCTTACAATTGGTTATGGAAAACATACGAAGGTCCTCAACTCTGTCCCAATTCAACAACCAGAAGAAGTTTCAAAGATCGTCTCAAGAATTAGGACTAAAATGGATATCCGAGAACAAAATCACTCAGAACGATGCACCTATTATCAAATTCCAAAACACAAAAGAACCATTGTACCAATAGTTCTTTCGATACTCAACTTCATACAATTAATTATGTTGTATTTCTGTAATATGTCATTATCATTAATGAATCAACAAATCATTTGTTTATTTGTTTATGCACTTTCCTTTAATTAAATTCAAAATTTATCTATTTACTTTTATTGAATTTCTATTTGTTATTTAATTTAATTCTATTTAACTTGTTATAGATATTACTTTTTTTAATTAAATACAAATCATCATAACTTCATTCTTAAATATTTTACATTTTCAATTTAAAAAAAAATATTATTATCTTCTAATGGCTTCCATCGTATTTATTACACAAAAATCTTATTTAATCGCATTTCCATATCTGAAAAAAAAAAACAATTACACAATATAAACAATATTTACTTAATTTATTTAATCAATTATTTCATCCATCCGTAACGTTTGAAATTTTTTTAACTTAATAATTTTTTTAAAATTAGTTATATTTTATATTTTTTACATGTTTTAATCAGAAATTTATTTATAAATAAACACGTACTAATATTACATTTTTAATTCTATATAACACTGCATAATTACTTATGAATATATTCATTTTTTCTGAAAAATTATTTCTTCAACATTTTATACTTCCTATTAATTACTTCGTAAAATAATTACTTTTTATATATTTTTTTTTTTATAAATTTCTCAATTATTTTTTACCTTTCTCAATTTTAATTTAAAAGATATTTATACTTCTACTCTTTTACTCAAAATATTCATTTCTCAAATTATTTAAGTTACAAACTATTATTTTTACTTTTTTTTCCTCCCTCTTTTATTTTTAAAAGAAAAAATAAAAATAAAAATACCAGGTCGAAATTCGGTTCCAAATCAAATTCTTGCTGATTTTCCAACCAACGAATACCTCCTTCACGTTCAAAATTTGGTTTGTCAGTAACGAAATTCTCAATTAACACCATAAACTGTTATTTATATAAATAGAACCCAATGAGGGAAAAAAATAATAGGGATGGCTGGTATCAGGTACCAAAAAGTATAGGGGTGAGCTTAGTAATCTAGTTCGGCCCCTAATCTGCACGGACTAATAATGGAATGGGACAGTATATTGGTCCACGTAAATAAAAAAAAAGTTATTTTTATTTTACTTTAAAAAGTTTGAATTTAATATACTAAGTTAATATTAAAAGTCACAATGGATTTAATTTTAAGTAAAATTTTATATTTAAAATTTGTTAATAAAAAATAATGTAAAAGAAATATTTCAATAAGAGATTTATTAAAAAATTAGTCATCTTCATTAAAATACTTTGTAACAAAAAATTAGTCATCTTCATTAAAATACTTTGTAACAAAAAATTAGTCATCTTTATTAAAATACTTTGTAACAAAAAATTTTGGTAAGATACTTGGATACATTTACATACATATAGAGAAAAAATAAATGTAAAACAAAATTTTAATTATTTTTAATCAAGTCTTTTTACAACCTTTATACTTAAATTCCTTTATAATTTTATTTTAATGGAATGAATTGAAATAAATGTAAAATTTTATTTTTTTCAAATAGTGAAAATAAGTTTTTTTATAATTAATAAAATTTTAATTATTTTTAAAAATATTTTTTTTACGTGAATTTTTCTTACATGAAATAATGATCTAGATAAAAAATATACTTTCAAAGCTTTTATCGAAATTAACCCTAGTGATGCTATCTCTTAAAATTGAGGTTGGAATAGTGGTGTTGTCTATAGGTTGGAAGAGGAAGTAGTATATAAACCGCACTTGGCCTGTATTGGACATACTGGAACAAGCTCCCAGTGGAGGTCTAAAGGAATGATTCTCTCTAACTACATGTTTCTCGTGGAACGAAACTTTAGTTGGTATCCGATGAGAGAGGGAGGTCCACCTTCAAAAGACTCTTCGAGAAACGCGCAGTCCTTACCGAATTGCATTCACATGAATAAAATACGAGTTTATAAACATGACTTAATCAATAATTTTAGAATTATTTCATTTTAATAAAATATTATTTTTTCAAATTATAATCTAGTGGAGAATTGTAAACCTATGAACATTCTTATACGGAAGTTACGTAACATTAGCAACTTGTCCCCATATGCATCAAACTAGATTAAAATAAATGGTATAATTTATGACATACTCATGACTTTTCCCCAATAACGACAAACAAACGCATAAAGATGACCATCAAAGTAACAATAAAGTGATCCCTTGCACTGAAAAGGCTTTGATTTCTTCAAATCAGGGTGTGTTCACTTATATGAATAAAATCACAATTTAGGCTACTGTCTCCATCGTAAATTTTCTAGTAATGAGATGTATCCCGTAATGCGTTTATATGATATGTTTAGAATATTGAAGATTTTAATCATGTGGAAACAAGTGCCAAGTTTAGAACACTCGAATTATTTAAAAGAAGAATTAGAGTAAACTATCATACCTTATACATTAAAGACCATAATCCAAGAACACAATACAACAACAACATCCAAATTTATTCAGATTATTCTGCATAACTCACATGAAAAGCCACTGCCATCACAACCAGATATGAATATTATATTAGAAAGACCTTAACAAGTAATCATCACCCAAAGCTTGACAAGCAGATTTCAGACTTTTTTGCAGACTTCTCCCTCACAAACCCATCCATCTTTGGACTTGTCTTCTTCCTTAACATCAGTGTCATCTTTGCTTCCTTTGTCCTCCTCCAATACACATTTTGGATGCAGATCAAAGTCACACTCTCCACAGTAATACGACCATGCGTAACCCTGTTCATTGCAACCATCACAGTAATACACCTTGCGGCGTGTCAACACAAGCTCATGCTCATGTGTTTCATGTGTCACCTTCTCTGGCCACCCCTTTGCAGTCTCTTCTTCTTCTGCCTCTATGTCCTGTATTTTCTCCTCAGTGAAAGGGTATGCACGAGCCCCATATTGCAAAACCAGATCTCGAGCCTCAGTTGTCGAAGTCTGGCCACTTGACCCAATGGCCACAAGCTTGGGGATGCCAGTTACCTTGAACTTGCGACTCAAGAATTTCTTCCTAGAGTCGCCAAAGGGAAGTGCCAACCATGGCATTCCTCCAAAGAATTCATCAAAGGAGGCTTGATCTTTGTCACTTGAGATGAAAACAACTTCTAATGCATTTCCCTTTGCCTTAATCTCTTGATATGCATCAACAAGTTTTGGAAGGAATGCGCGGCATGGAGGACACCAGTGGGCTGAGAAGTATAGCAGGACGACCTTCCCCTTTAATTCTGACACAGGAATCTGAAATGAAAGGAAATAATAAATGCTAGTATGCTACAAATGAAGAAGGGAAAGAGGGTATGAACTTAACATAATTTTTGTCATAAAAAGTTTTACCTGCACCCCATCTTTGCCAATGACAAAACCACGATCCTCGGACACCAAAACTGACTCAAGGGTTTGAGCTGCCTCCCTGGCCTTCAAAATTTCATCAAGCTCCACAAACTTTTCAGGAGTGAATGGGTATGCATCAACCCCATGATCTTCAATAGCCTCAGCAACATTAGGATTAAGAGTTTTCCCATCAGGCCCAATGATAACCAAAGTGGGGAGGGTTGAAAGCTCAAAGTACTGAGCCAGCTTCCCGCAGAATTTGTCCTTGAAAGGCAAGGATAACCAAGGGACACTTTCTAATACTTTCTTGAACGATTCTTCATCTTCATCTAAGGGTATCAAAACAACCTCAAAGTTCTCCCCCTTGGCCTTCAGCTTCTCATAAACCTCCACAAGCTTTGGAGTAAACTCACTGCTTCGTTGGAATGAATTCAGAGAGAAATACAGACCAACTGTCTTGCCCTCAAGCTCAGAGACAAGTATCTATGTGTGTGCACATGAAAGGAAAGTCAAATTCGGAAATGAACAATGTCTTTTGAGGTAAACAAACTACCAAGCATTAACTAATGGAAACTGCTATCTCATACAAACAGAGTGAAGTTGCTAGCTTACATTGTTTCCATCGGATGATATAACAAAGTCACGAGATGGAGAGATCAAGAGAGATCTCACGGACTGGTTCCTCCTAGCTTCCTCTTCCTGAGCTCTCAACTCTTGGATCCTTGCTGACGTAAAGGGGTATGCGTCAACACCATATTCACGTACAATATCAACTCCATCTTCAGTCACAACTTTGCCAGTTTCCTCAAGTATCACGAGATGGGGAATCCCCCTCACATGAAACAATTCATCAAGGCGACTGCGTGTCTCCGAATCAGAAAATGGGATTGCAAGCCATGGCATCTTGGAAAAGTAACCTTTAAAAGACTCTTCATCTTCATCAGCCGAGGCAAAAACGACCTCAAAGTCACCTTTTGACACAACCTCATTGTATGCCTCCACCAAAGTTGGCGTGAATTTTCGACACGGACCACACCAGGATGCCGAAAAATAAACACCAAGTTTCTTTCCCTTCAGGCTCTCAATTTTCACCTGTGAATTCCAAAATAGAGCATATCAAACCACAATTTTCAGTCAATACGAAATAAACATGATTTCTCTTCATTCAATAAAGCTATCACTTCAAAATGACATGAGCTGCATTCTACAATAAAACACTGCATCCAACCACAGGTAAACCCAGTCACACTTAGTTCGTTGAAATGACAGAAAATTCAAACAAATGGAATCACCATTCATTTAATCATATTTCCTTTGATCAGGATGGAATGAGCAACTACCCTTCCAAACAAATCAGTCTTCGTTTTTCAAATCAAATTAACCCATCTTTCAGCCCCCACACCCTCCCCCAACAGACAGAGAATTTAATTTAACACAAATCACATTTTCGTTTGATTCAGCAGCATATATCACTCTCACTCTTAATTACATTTCACATCAACAGAAACAACATATGCACAGTCAAGTCAATATCATATATATATATAATCCGTTAGCCATGCCACCACCAAAATCTCATATGAAATCCATGAATAATCCCTTGACAAAAATGGGTTCCCCAAAACAAACCATAATAAAAGCAGAAACAATTAAAGTTAAAAAAAAAAGTAAATTGAGGGACCCCTTAAGTCTATCTGGTGCTTTCCAGAGCAATCAGAAAAGGGAAATTTTTTAACAAGAGTTTGGAAGGTGTTACCTGATCGCCGTTGTTCCTCAGAAGAAAGTCCCTTTGGGGTGAAGAGAGGAGGGACACAACATCGTGGGTGTTATCTTCAGATGCTGCCATCTTACTTAGCAAAAGCACAATCACAGAATGAAAACAGAAGAAAACACACCAGAATAAGCGTGGACGACCTCAATACTTTGAAGGACTATATTTATAGAGGGGACAAAATGAATAGTCAGTTCTCTTCATCTTTTACTTCGAGAACAAGAAAATCATATTCTTTAGTCAGCATGCGCATCAGCTACAATATTGGTTTCTTAACGCACATAAAAAACATGTTTTTTACTCATTTTTTTACTGGTGTTGTTGTTGTTGTTTTTTTTTTTTTTTTTTTTTTTTTTTTTTTTTTTTTTTTTTTTTTTTTTTTTATATTATATTTTTTTTTTTTTTTTTTTTTTTTTTTTTTTTTTTATTATATTTTATTTTTTTTTTTACTTTTAAATTAAAATTTAAATTTTTAAATTATTTTTTATTTAAATTAATTAATTTTATT
>Ga0123342_1007794_pt1 | contig 13928 bp, 9 predicted proteins | sample Turbeawhitnodule_FD_89960 | JGI IMG/M metagenome (GOLD analysis project Ga0123342, IMG submission 89960) | Root nodule microbial communities of legume samples collected from Mexico - Turtle bean Mexico white nodule | ecosystem: Host-associated > Plants > Roots > Nodule | place: Mexico: Nepantla...
ACCCCAATTAAAGCTAAACTACACTTGATGGGCCTTCACGGAATATCTGCTAGTATGCCACTCTCCCATTCATAGCTTTGATCCAAGTCTTCTTGTCCTAGACGCTCCTAGCTTGTCCTAGACGCTCCTAGCTTGGTCTTCTTGTCCTAGATGCTCCTAGCTTGGTCTTAGACGCTCCTAGCTTGATCTTAGACGCTCCTGACTTGGCTCTTGCCTTTTATGGAAGGTTGTGCTTGGCCCTCTTCCATCAACTTTAGTATTTAAATTTCCCTCTCTTTTTGTAACCTTTGGTCGACCTCCTACATCTATATAAGGAGTAGCTTGGCTCATATTTTTCAAGATCAATTTTATGAGTGTTATGCTATCAATTTTGCAAGCTTAAGCATTCCTTTGTCTAAATCTCTCTAGGATAGACACCTTGGTTCTTCACCTCTCCAAGTGATATGGACGAACCAATCACTCTTCCTACTTTTCATGCAACTACTAGGAATTCATAGCTCCAATGGAGCCATCCTTGACCCATCTCTTCCACTAGCTTCTGTAAATTCAATTCAAAATTCAAGAAATATACAACCAGATGAGAGGAACCTATCAATGTTGGTGTCAGTGGATTTCTGGCATGAGTGATGTTGAACAGGATATATTTATAGACACTTGGTTTTTTAGTACATGAATTGGATGAAGTGTGATGACTCATGTGTTGTGATATAAATTAAGATATATGAGAACATTCTTTAATGAACATCAGTTACATAATTGTATTGAAAGTTTTAAAAATACTAGCTTACCATGTTTTGTTGTCTATGGCTTTTTTAGAACCTACAATGATTGTTTTTTACATGGGAGCAAGGCTATAGATAATTGTAACATCCCTATTTTTTCACCAATTCAAACTTATATTTTCATTTCATAAACCTACAACATTAAAATGACATTTCTTTACACTACAAGAAAATCATTAAAAAAATTAATTTTAAAAACAAAAAATAATTAATTACTATATTGACTAAATTAGATATTGTTTTAAAGACCAAAAAAAGTATTGATATCAAAAGTATTAATAAATAGTTTCTAGATGGATATCTAATTAACTACCAACTTTAGAATCTAAAGTAGTTGGTAACTTCTCACTATATTTTTAATTTCAACTCAGACAATTATCTATTAGCAGAATAAACACAACAAACCCAATACCCTCAAGTTATCCTAAGGATAACCTACTCTGATACCAAAATCTAACATCCCTAATTGAACACCACACAAAAAACCTATACCAAATATAATCTAACAATTTCATAACCGACTCAAAGGAAGAAGGAGCAAAAATGAACTTACTTTGTCTAAAACCCTAATCGAGCAATCTTATAGTATTTGCTGGTAGGAATCCAATGGCAGATTCCGATCGCCATTGTGATGACATAGATGTTCAAAAGGTTACAAAAAAGACAAAGAAAAGAAAAAGAGGAAGTTTAGGGATAATGATTCTTCTAAAATGAAACTTGAATAACTGATTTGTTTTATTTATATATTTTTTTTACTTTAATAATAAAATATTCAGATGTCATTTAGAATATACCACTTGTAGTTATTTTTTAGGTCCTTACACTAGTGGATCTCAATATTTAGTAGTTGAGGAATTATTAGAGAAAAATTTAGAAATCTTTTTATTTTTATATGTATATATATCTAAAATTTCTTATATAAAGGGAGAATATTTTATAATATAATAACTTGATTGATTAAATGAGATGTATATACCTATATATATAGATTGAATAATATAATGTAAATATTTAGAGTAATATAAGTAGGACACAAAAAGAAAAACATGAAATGAAAGAGGAGGAAAATAAAAAGGTGATCCAGCAAATTTCAAATTTCTAACTAATAATCATTTTTTTAAAATGGGTATTTCCATAGGATGGTTGGGTTGCCCAATCCATAAAAGGAAATAATAATAAATATCGATATAACAATAATAGTTGATGAAAGTAAATGCATATTGTGGAACAACGATTCAGGTGACATTAAAACAATTAAATACATTTGTAATAACTTTAAAATTATCTGTATTTTAAAATTGAAACTTTTAAAAATTATTTTGTAGTACGTTAATGTAGTAATAAATTAACAATTTTATTTGGTTATTCTTAATCTTAACTTATTTTAAGAGTAAGAACCTATAAAAACTGAAGGGCCACCAGAATTGGGTGTATTTTGTTACCAAAGGAAAATTTTGGGTTTTAAAAAAAATGATGAGTGTAGATCACAATTAAGGAGAATTAGCCTCATTAATTTGACAGTTACTCATTTATAATTAATGTGTAGCACCGCATTCTTTAAAAGGGATAAACACCATAACAAATATTGGGCTTTATAAATATACAAGAAACTAAAAAAGGGTATTTTATTATATAATGATATACATACCATAAATATAAATATTAAAAAACATTGAGTATGCATTGAACTAGTACCCTAGCCAAATAAATTAAAATTTCAAGTTAGAGAAAATCTTGGTCAGTGTCTCTTCTATAAAAAGGCAATAGTTATGGAAAATAATGAAAACAAATGTGAATGAGATACTTTTGAAGAGGTAGAAATTGATGTAAACTGATGAGATTCATTTGAAGATGAAATTTTCTATTTTTCCTGTTGATGAATTAGGTTTGAAATAATTCCCTTCAAAGAGGATAGAGAAGGAAATACTAAGAATAAAATTATTCATAATTAAGTTTTATATTATTTTTTGTTACAATTAGGATATTTTAACTTTTTTATTGATATATTGATTTTATTTTACATTGTAAATAGTGTTTATCATTTATAAAAATTAATCAAAAGTTAAAGTTATTATATTCTTTATATATAATAGCATGTGTCCGTATATTATTTTATTTTGTTGAATTAAAATTTAATTTTTTGTAAATATTATAAGTTTATATATTAATGTAAATATTAATTTTAATATATATTTTCAATACGTATTGATTTATATAATTTATTTATTTCTATATATAGCTTTGTTTAAAAGATTTAAATTTAATAGTTAGAGAAAAAAACTTGAAAATTATAAAAAAGGGCAAGATATAGGTATATCTTTGTTTGAAGGCTCGAGTCAAAAGTAGATATACACTCTAGAGAGTAATTAAAACCAAACAATGTGGAACCAAACCCATTTGAAATACTATTGAAGATTATTATTTTAATGACAATTTCTAACATGGCAATAGTAGCACATGCTATAAACTGAAACTTGCAGGCTGCAGCAGCTGCCTTATGCCCCCTGATGTACTACTACATGTGAATGTTAATGTACAAGGTTCTCTAAACCACCAAGAGTGTGAAATTCATCACATGTTAAACTACAAAAAATTTTAAGGAAATTGATTCTACCATGAAGTTACTAACATTTGAAACAATATAAATGAAGAAATTATTTGTCTTGTTGATATATGTATACATGACAAAGAACTCCAAAAATGTAAAAAAGAGGCAATGAATCAGTCACCCATAACATAGCACAACAGGTAACAACAAAAAATTACTAAGGTACAACTTATACATTCATTCTAGTAAAGTAGCTAAACTGTAAATACAACAAATGCAACAAAATCCAGGCTCTAAAATTCTTAACTAACAAGCTCATTTGTAGGTTCCCATACCTACACCAGTCTCCCCGCCACCATAAGGTTGGAAGCTTTCCCTGGCACTTGAGTAGTTGATGTAGTAGAATTCAGAAATAATGGCAGTGAAGAAAACAAAAGCAGCACCAGCAGCAAAAACTCCCTTCCTAACTGTTTCACATGATGGGCTTTTGTCCCCAAAGTAGGTCCTGTACTTGGTGTGATACGCATTTTCCACTGATCCAGCCAACAAGCACACCTCGGCTATAATGAAAAACACCCTGATGGAGACAGTTTCCCAACAAATGCTATCATATCAGTTCAAGTGTTCAATACCATAATAAAAGGCAATGTAAATTCAGTTTATTATGGTGTTTAATCAAATTTACAGGATATAAAAACGTCTTAACACACTACATTTTGTTAAGATTTGATATCTATAATTCACTATTGTTAGTTCTTTGAAGAATGATAATATACCAGCAGATTATGAAAAGGACTATTGCACAAGCCCTTGAGCCTCCAGGGTTTAGAGGCTTCCCACAACAGAAGCATCGGCTTGCCACCATTATCAGGACTTGACTAACCAAGAGGAACAAAAATGCTCCGACCCCATAGCCAGTAGCTATATCAGAGTTATACACACAGTAATTATAATTCATATCGCTGTCCTGCACAATCTTAGCCTGCCAATTCAAGCAAAGATAGATGTTTTGTTATGTAGGAGATAAAAAGGTTAAAACTTAAAACATTGCATCTTAAGCATAAAATCATCACTTGTAAGTCATTAGGAGTGAAGTGGGCTAGCAGTGAGTGGTTCACATAATTTACAAGAGACCATATTCAAACCTCAAATCTATAACAACTTTATTTCTTTCCAGATGAAGAATTATGATCATATATCTCCTCACTGCTAAAGGGATTGCCATTACATTTTCACAATCAGTTGGTGAAAATTTTGAAAACTAAACGAGTCTTTGGTTTTGTATAACTAAATATTCTTCGCCTGAACCACGAGTTACCAACCAGAGTTGAAAAAAGAAAACCCTTGAATGCTTAGTTCTAAGCATTCATTAGTTGCCACTATGCATTAGGGAAACACCTGAGTTAGCTAAGTACTCATAAATTCATAACCGATCATATGAATATGCAAGTACAGTTCAAAGCTATTGCAGAACATATGGCACCTTCAACCAAAAACAGATTCACAATGTTTCCTAGTGGAATTTCAATGACACAATTCCAACGAACTATTTTCCTACATTTGATACATCTTGAGGTTTAAAAGAAGAAAAAGGAGAGATCTGAGGCTTCACATCACAGAACTTTTCTCTTGCATACAAACACGACAGTAACATGTATATACAGATCTGGATCTCTATTCACAAACATAACCAGAGAAATCACAAAACCTATCACATCAATGAAGCACTTCACCCAAGGGAGAAAGGGTTCAAAATTTGGCATATCATGGAATGCCAACAGCAACAATTACAGATAGTTTATTGAAAAATGTATTCATATCACATTCACAACTATTTTAAAAGAAAGATCACACTTTTGACAGTAAACAGATCTGGGTAAGCCCAAATCAGAAAGAAAAAAAAAACTAGGAACTCTAAAATTAAGAGTTAGGTTCTTTGAAGCCTTTACGCTAACATGTGATAAACCCAATAACAAATTTCCAAATTTTAGTCCACCCAAAGAAATATACAAGATTCAAGCTTTGCCCACATTTTCTCGTTTCATCCACAATCAAGAAAGACAGAAAAAAAAATGATCTTTGAGTTTATCCATTAATTGATCACTCTATTCTTCTCAAACCCATAAATAAAAAACATCTCTAAACTCACACCCAGATTTTTGCTTCGGCTTTAGAGAAAAAAAGAGTGAATTGAAAAGTGAAAACTCACTGTGCTTCTTCTCTGCTCAGCAGCCACGGCCAGTCCAAAAGCAATCAAGTCAAAAACGAAGATAGTAACGAGTAAGAGCTTGGAAGCCATGGATGTGAGCAGAGAATGTTGCTGAAGAACAAAACAATGTTGATTTTTCTCTTTCTCTCTCTGTGTGTTGTGTTCTGTTGCCTCCTCAATGTTCTTGGCAACTATAAAGAAAGCTGGATTCCTTGACAGTGCAAGTTAAGCAGCAAAAATTACCCAAAAAAATATTAAAAAACAAAGATACTTAAAAATTTAAAAATTTAAAAGTGGCATGGAAAATAATAAATATAGAAAAAGAAAAGGACGTTGCATCAGTTGACTAATATATGAAAATAGGTATTTTACCTGCTAATACAAAGATTACTCACCAAATCATAAGATTGCTTGGGAAAGATGATAAACTTTTTTTTATCTTAAAAAATGGAGATACACATTTTAATTTAATTTGGACAAAACAACCCCATTAGTTAGTTGCTTATGTATACATATAATCACAATGTGGTATATACTAAAAATGTTATGATGTAAATTCATAAAAGAGAATAATATGGAAGATAAAGGATGAATTAATGTCTCTCTCTATATTACAAATTTAATTTGAATGGATTACAAATATAATTATTTTGTATTATTATCTACACATAAATTATTATGCATGATATAACTATTTTTTTTAACAATTTTGTTAAAATGTACTTTAATATAATTTTTAATTAGTTCAATGTATAAAAAATTCACAATGGTAGTATAAGAAAACTAAATTTTTTATATATGAATTTAGTCATAATCTAAGTTATTAAATTAGTGTTTAATATTATTATAAAGTATATAATAATTGTTCTCACTTCAAGTTACTTGAAGTATTATCACTAAATTCAATAATCCTTATAATAAAATACATTTGTTTAACTTATAATTTTTCTAAATAGAATAAATTTGCAAGATTTAGTTCAATGTTCTTGTTATAATTGCTAAATTTTTTTATATTTGTTAATTTTGAGATTGAATATTAAAGTGTAATAAATAACGTGCGAATGGGGGTATTGCCACCCTTAAACCAGAGGGTTGGTGGGTCGGTGAGAAACCGACGGTGGTTGAAAAATTGAAGAAGGGGTAGAATAGTAATTTAGCATACATGTAAGAGTGAAGGAGTGGTTGTCGGTGAGGGCATTATCGGAAGAGAATTACGTAACAGTGAAGGAAGAAATGAAGCGGTGGAATGGAAGGAAGATGATTCTATTCCACGGCATACAAAAAGTTAATAAGCTTTTTCTTTTTTAAGAAAAAAAAAATCTCTTATTCCTTCCATGAACAGAGGATACAGATCACCACTGTCTTTGTGTGGGTGGGTTTAATTTATTTAAGAAAATAATTAAGAAACATTCTAAATTATTATGTATTAAGAATATTAATGATTAAAAATATTAATAAAATAAACACATATTCAACAAAATTAATCATAATTTCAATATTTTTTAATTAATAATTATGTCGACTTTAAATCTGTTGAAATAATATTATTAGAGTTAATCTTTGTATAAAATTCAGAGTTTTATAATAATTTTGTTATTAAAACACATTTCAAATAGTTAAAAGGAAAATATCTAAAAGATTTTTAACCTAATTCTAAATGATATGAACTATCGAATCTAATCTATCAGAAAAATAATTATAATTATATTTTTTTCTCTAAGTACATTCTTCTTTGTACATATATATATAAGGAATGTTACTCACATTTAATTTGGACTATTTATAGATGAAAAAAATTATAAGGTATTTACAGATATCAGCGACAATTACAAAAATTGAGAAAAAAAATCTGATGATTCTGAAAGAAGCAAAGAAGTGATGAAGAATAGAGAAGAGAAGAATAAGAACGGTCGTATGAAAATTAAATATTATTCAATGAGTGATAAGAAAGAGTAAAGCAATGTCTTATATTCAAAGAAATGCAAAACTAACTAACCGAGCTTATGAGCCAAAACTGATTACAGACCCAACAAAAAAATAACAAACCCACAACATAATAATAAAAATAGACCAAAAAACAGAATAAAAAAAAAGAAAAAGGAAATATTTTATCAACCCTTCTCAAGTTGGGAGTAAATGTTTCTCATTCCCAGCTTGGAAAACAAAATGTTGAACTAAGTTGTAGGAAGAGGTTTGGTGAATAAATATGCAGCTTGAAGAGAGGATGATGTTGGAAGAAATTTGAGAAGCCCAGTGTTGAGTTTCTCCCTCACCACGTGATAGTCGATTTCGATATGTTTTTTCCTCTCGTGGAACACTTAGTTGTTTGCAATTTGAATTACAACTTGATTGTCACAATAGAGCAAGACTGGTTGCAGATGCTTAATGTGAAGATCAACTAGCAGATATGTGATCCACTGAATTTCGCTGGTGGTGGAAGCCAGGGCATGATACTCAACTTCAGATGAACTTCTTGATATAGTTTGTTGTTTCTTGGATTTCCAAAAAATAAGATATTCTCCCAAATAAACAAAAATCAGTTATAGATTTTCTAGTTTCAGGACATGTTGCCCAATTAGAATCACTATAAGCTTTTAATTAAATAAGAGTTTGGCTATAAAAAATATACTTGTTCCAGGAGCATTCTTCAGATATCGAAGAACACGCATGACTGTTTAGTGTTGCTCATTTGTAGATTTGGAGACGAACTGGCTGAGGAGATTTACCGAGAAAGATATGTCAGGCCGCATATTTGTTATATAGATAAGATGTCCAATGAGACACCTATATGCAGTGGCTTCCTTGTCATAAGAGGGACACATTTGGTTTCTGATAGTTTTGATGTGTGAAGCATAGGTGTAGGTATAGGAGCACAACCAAGCATTCCAGTGTCTTTGAGTAAATCCAAGGCGTACTTCCTTTGACTTAAATAGATGCTAATGGCATTGCGAGCTACTTCAATGCCTAGAAAAATAAGTTAAATCACCAAGGTTTTTTATATGAAAGTAATTATTCAACAAATTTGTTATATTAGATATCTCCATGGGGTTGTTCCCAATTAGGAAAATGTCATCCACATAGACCAAAATTGTTGTAATTGCCATCATGTTTCAAAAACAAAGAATGGTCAGCAATGGAAATATTATATTTATGAGAAACTAGAAAGTTTGAAAGTTTAACATACCATTTCCTTCTTGCTTGTTTGAGGCCATAGAGCGACTTTCTGAGGTGAAAAACCATATCTGTAGATGAAGAGTGAAGTCCTGGAGGCAAAACCATATATACTTCTTCATCTAATTCCCCATGTAGAAAAACATTGTTAACATCAAGTTGCTTTAAGGTCCAGTTGTGAGTTGCTGCCAAGGAAAGAAGTAATCAAAGAGTGGTTAACTTTGCTACAGGAGAAAAAGTGTCCAAAAAATCAAGTCCTTCGATTTGAGTGTAGCCTTTTGCTACCAAGCGAACTTTGTAGCATTCACTAGAGCCATCTGCTTTGTGTTTAACTTTATAGACCAGGTTTTGTTATCTTCAAGTGTGTTAAGTTCTTCCTTCATTGCTTGGACCCAGGATGGGTGCATAACAGCTTCCTCATAATTTCGAGGTTCCTTAGTAGATGAAATAAGCATGATTGTATGTTAGAAATTATTAGACAAAGAATTGTAATTTAAAAAAGAATGAATTAGGTATTTAGTATTTACCGCGTTGTTACTGATATTGGATACCTCAAGGTCTTGTAAATAAGTTGGCATTCTTCTGCTAAGTAGTAACATTCTCATTTTGTTTAATCTCAGCATTAGTTTTAACAGTATCATCAAATAAAACATCATGAACATTATTTTCAGATTGCAGTTAAATTGTTGAAGAAGAGCTTTGATGACTCCAAATCTCCATGGATTGCTTGAAGGCTGATTGTAGCTTAGTTGGGTGTGTTATGGGGTAGTTTGAATTTGTTAATTCACTCTTAGTTAGAATCCAAAAGTTGATTTAATTCAAATCTTTTTAAAAATAGAGTTTTATGAAGAAGCAGAAAAACAACCAGTCGTTTTATTGTTTCAATCGGTTGTTTCATACTTAAGGTTTTTAAAACTGGTTTTGGTAGATTTGAATTTGGTTGACTTTGTTGTCAAACCAATTCAATCGGTTGTTTCGACAAAACAACCGACTTTTTTTTAACCGTCTTAACACAATTCTGTTAAGTTTGTTAAATCTGCTTTAAATGATTTGAAACTGATTTGACTTTTACAATAAATGTTTTCAACTGCTAATTGGAGTACAAATGTTTTGTTATACGCTCCTAGCATATGACTTACAAGATCAGTTTTTGAAATCAATTTTTCTCCAAGATTGCTTAAGGCTTTGGATATTTCTCTAAGAGTGAAGTAGGACTTGTTGTGTACTTTGATTTGATTTGTACCAAGTGTGATCAATCCTATTTCTTCTTGATTTGTAATTTTGTAAGAACTTTTGTTCACAGAGTTAGAGGGTATTCTGATTCGTGGTGTGTTTTTGGTGTGCCAAAGGAAGTCTGTGTTCTTGAGGGGATCAAGATCATTTCTTTGGTGGTTGTGTGTTTGTAATCTGGTTTTTGATTACTTAGTGGATGCCCAAAGGTTTTTGGGAATTAGATGTAGCTCTCGGTTTAAGAATGAAGTAGTGTAAAATTGCTTGTGTGATTCTTTCTCTCCCTTATCTCTTGCATATATGTTTTTAGTTGTTTTCACACTCTACTAATATAAACAACCAGTTGAATCGTAAAAACAACTGGTTGAATTTATAGAAATCAACTAAAACTGTTTTCTTATTGTATTCTTTGAGTCCTTTGGCTTTGATTCTTCTTTGACTTTCTTCATACCTTCAAAACATTTGAAAACAATTCCCCCCTCCTCTTGTTTAAGATCTACAATTCTAACAAAACAAAGATCATCATAAGTCTTGGCATAATGACTAGGAATAGGCAAAGAGAGACTATTGGAATCATTGTTTTGTACATATTTGGAGTAATAAGGAAAACAATTTTCATGAAAAATAACATCTATGGATAAATTTGTTTTGTGATTTTTTAGGTTAAAAAGGAGGAAACCCTTTGTATTAGGTTTAAAACCAAGGAAAACACCAAGAACACCACAACTGTCAGTTATTTTCTATGAGCAAGAATGGAAGAAGAATAGCACAAACATCCAAAAACACGCTGATGAGAAATATCACACAACTTTTTGTATAATTTTTCATATGGAGTGACATTGTTAAGCAGCGAAGTAGGCATGCAATTAATAAGAAATGCAGCATGTTGCACAACAAAACACCAGAAAACAGTAGGAAGACTAGATTGAAAAAGTAAAACGCGAGTGACATTCAAAAGGTGTTGATGTTTTTTTTCAACAATGCCATTTTGCTCGGGTGCCTCAATACAAGTAGTTTGAAGGATAATACCTTTGGATGCAAAGAAATCATGCATGGAAAATTCAATGTCATTATCAGTACAAATGATTTTAACTTTAGTAGAAAATTGACTTTCAACATAAGTTATAAAATTGGTAACATTAGTCCTGACTTCAAACTTATTATGCATGAGAAAAATTCAAGTATATCTAGTAAAATCATCAACTATAGTAAGAAAAAATTTATGACCAAGCATTGAAACAACAGAACAAGGACCCCAAATGTCAATATGAAGTAATTCAAAAGACTGAACAGTTCTAGTATCACATAGGGAAAAGGAAAGCTTTCTTTGTTTTGCTTGATGACAAACATCACAAATGTAATTTTTATCAATATTAATATGGGGATAATAAGTTTGTAGAACTTTTATCCTTTCTTCCGAAGAATGACCCATTCTGAGGTGCCAAATATTCGTTTGTTTTGTAGCACAACTTAGAATATTTCTGTCAACTTTGTTGAAGACATATAGACCAGCCACAACATCAACTGTACCAATCTTATTTTTAGTTATGAATTATGTATCAAACACTCACTAGGGGAAAAAATAAGCTCACATTTAAGAGATGTAGTCAATTGAGATATAGAAATCAAATTAAAAGAAAAATATGGTACATATAAGACATTTTTAAGAACAAATTTATCATTGAAGATCATTGTACCAGAGTGGGAAGTAGTAACAAAATTTCCATTAGGAAGTTTAATAATAATGGATTTAATAAAATTATATGAAGCAAAATTAGATAGGGCAAAACAAACATGATCTGTTGCACTAGAATCCAGAATTCAAGCATGCTTATTGAAGATACAATTTTTGAATCTATAAAGATTACCTGTCATAACCGAATTTTGATCCTAAGGATCAGCAGAAATGGAACCAACCTGGTTCATTTGAGTTTGACTATTTGAGACATTTACATTCTTCACAAAATCCAAAAGGATTTGAAACTGATTTTGGGTAATTCGAAAGTCACCACTACCATCGTTTTTAGTCTGATCTTGACCACCAATAGTGTCTTCTTGAGCAACAACATTGTTGGCATGGGAAAAATTACCATATTGAGATCTATACCCGGGGATATCCATGCTTCTTATAGCAGACATCTACAATGTGCCCAATCTTATTACAATAGGTACAAACCTTTCTGTTATTACTGTCAAATCTTGATCCCTTACCATCTTGGTTAGGAAAACCACTTTTCTTAAAGCATATGGTTTCATTGTGACCCAATTTTCCATAGAAAGAACAAGTAACAACATTAGCATTAATATGAATAACAGAGTTATTGTTTTTGATATGTGCAACTAAAAAACTATTGTTAAATTGGCGTTCTTACTGAACAACAAGAGAAATTTTTTTAGTAAAGCAGGGACATGTTATTGTACTGATCATTAAGACCACATAAAAATTGCATGGCTTGATCCTCTCTTTTTATTTGAGCAATAACAGAAAAAGAATTACATGTGCATACATGATCAGGTCTAAATTTACCTAATTCATCCCAAATAACCCTAAGTTTGGTGAAATAATCAGTAACAGAAATATCACCTTGATTGAGAGAAGATGACTCCATTTGAGGTCAGAAATGCGAGACATATCACCTTGCGAGAAGTGAGCTTTAAGGTCATTCCAGACATGCAGTGCCTTATCCATCCAGATGATACTTTTATGTATAGGAATAGAAACCAAATGCACAAGCGAGGATGCCACCATGTTATTGCAACACATCCAGGATGAGAAGGAGGGATCTGATTCAGAGGGTTGAGGTATCACACCTTTGATAAACTTTACCTTATTCTTTGCACTTAACACAATGATAATTGAACGACTCAAAGAGTGGTAATTTGTCGAATCAAGAACGAGAGATACAAGGGGAGTCGTAGGGTTTTCACTCGGGTGAAAGTATAAGAAGTTGTGAGCGGGATTGTCACTTTGAACGAGATTTTTATTCTGGCTAGGGTTTCACTTCTATAAGGGTTTTCAGTAGCCATTGAAACCAAAGCTTTAAAACTGCAAAAAAAAAAAAACTTGTTAGTTAAAAAAGGAGAAAAAGATCGAAAAATTGTGGAAGAACAGAATATAAAGAATGAAGAAGGAATTAGAGTGCGCGCAATAGAGCTCTTCACAACGAAGAGCTCTGATACCATATTACAGAATATCAGCGGCAATTACAGAAATTGAGAAAGAAATCTTTGATGATTCTGAAAGAAGCAAAGAAGCTATTTTGGCCGATCAGCTTGCTCTTGTGGCTGCCAAAATTATTTCTCCTAATCAGTATGGGTTTGTGCAGGGTAGACAGATTCAGGATTGTATTGGTATTTCTTTTGAAGCTATTAACTTGCTTTCTAAAAAGGTTCACAGAGGTAATGTGGCTTACAAAGTTGATATTCACAAAGCCTTTGACACTCTGAGTTTGAAGTTTTAACTATTAGTTTTGTCACGCTTTGGTTTTCACCCCTCGTTTGTCGGTTGGATTAATATTATTTTTCGTTCAACTATGCTTTCTATCAAAATAAATGGCAGTTTGGTGGGATTTTTTTCCTTGTAGTAGAGGTGTTAGACAAGGTGATCCTTTGTCTCCCTTACTTTTCTCTCTTGCAAAAGAAGTTCTTAGTAGAGGTCTCCCAAAGCTTGTGAATGATAATATGGCTAGTCTGCAAGGTTTTCTCACTCCCTGTCAAATTTTATATGCGGATGACATTTTTGTTTTCTGTAGGGTAGATAATAATTCTCTTAGAAATTTGAGTATTTTTCTTAAAACATATTGTGATTTCTCGGGTCAATATGTTAATAATTTTAAGAGTAGTTTTTTCACCATGGATAATTCTGCAAGATTTGTCACCAAAATTCAGTGTATTCTTTCTTGTAGTCATGGTTGTTTGCCTTTCACTTATTTAGGAGTGCCTATCTTTGTTGGTGCTCCAAGGGGTCGTTTTCTTCAACCTTTGGCTG
>Ga0123342_1007795_pt1 | contig 13927 bp, 16 predicted proteins | sample Turbeawhitnodule_FD_89960 | JGI IMG/M metagenome (GOLD analysis project Ga0123342, IMG submission 89960) | Root nodule microbial communities of legume samples collected from Mexico - Turtle bean Mexico white nodule | ecosystem: Host-associated > Plants > Roots > Nodule | place: Mexico: Nepantla...
ATTTTTCAGCCACAAACTGGTCGTGTGATTGTAAGCAGAGATGTTCATTTTGTTGAAAATGAGCAATGGGATTGGGAAAGTTCAACTAAGGTGAATCAAAGTCCAAATGCTCCAAACAGTTCATCCCTTGGGAGCATGACAGAAGAATTTGAAGATGATGTTGCAGTTGATGATGCACCTGTCAGAGGAACAAGATTGTTGTCTGAGATCTATCAAAGGTACAATGTAGCTGTTTGTGAGCCTGTAGGATTTCACGATGCAAAAAGCAGCCAACACTGGATGACTGCAATGCAGGAGGAGTTTTCTATGATTGAGAAAAATAAAACCTGGGAATTGGTTAATCGACCTCCAAACAGAAAAATAATTGGAGTGAGATGGGTTTTCAAAACCAAGCTAAGTCCTGATGGTTCCATCAACAAATTCAAAGCAAGACTTGTTGTGAAAGGATATGCACAAGTTTTTGGTGTTGATTATTCAGAGACATTTGCACTTGTTGCCAGGCTTGACACTGTAAGATTGTTGCTTGCTCTTGCTGCTCAAAGGAGCTGGAAAGTATACCATTTGGATGTTAAATATTCATTCTTAAATGGAGATTTTGCAAGAAGAAATTTTTGTTGAACAACCTGAAGGCTTTGTGAATGAGGGCAATGAAAATAAAGTCTACTTTCTGAAAAAGGCTTTATATGGATTAAAGCAGGCTCCACGAGCCTGGTACAACAAGGTTGATGATCATCTGGTACACCTAGGCTTTTAGAAAAGCCAATCTGAACTCACATTGTATGTCAAACATCAAGGTACAAATATTTTGGTCATTTCTCTTTATGTAGATGACATGTTAGTTACATGAAGCAATGTTGAAGAAATCAAATGGTTCAAACTAGAAATGAAAAAGGTCTTCGAAATGACAGATCTTGGTCAGATGTCATATTTTCTTGGCATTGAGATCAAACAGAATCAAGATGAAGTTTTCTTAAGTCAAAGAAAATATGCAAAGGAGATACTCAAGAAATTTCTGATGGAAAATTGCAAAGCTGTGAACACTCCCATGAATCAAAAGGAGAAGCTAATCAAAGATGATTGTTCTGATAAGGTTAATGAATCTGAGTTTAGAAGTTTGATAGGTTGTTTGATGTACTTAACAGCAACCAGACCTGACATCCTAAATGTTGTGAGTATTCTTTCAAGGTTCATGCATTGTCCAAATGAAACACATATGAAAGCTGCAAAAAGAGTTATCAGATACATCAAAGGAACTTGGAATTTTGGTGTGAAGTTTTTGAAGCAAAAAGAAATGAAGCTGATTGGTTTCTCTGATAGTGACTGGGGTGGATCAACTGATGACATGAAGAGCACATCTGATTACTGTTTCTCCCTTGGATCAGGCATGTTCTCTTGGAGCTCAAAGAAGCAAGAAACTGTTGCTCAATCCACTGCTGAAGTAGAATTTATTGTTGCAACAATTGCTGTTAATCAGGCTTTATGGTTAAGAAAGATTCTCTTTGATCTAAGTCTGGAACAAAAGCAAAGCACTGAAATACATGTTGATAATCAAGCTGCAATCGCAATCTCAAATAATCCATCCTTTCATGGAAAGACAAAGCATTTCAACATCAAACTTTTCTTTGTTCGAGAAGTCCAGAAAAATGGTGACATAAATTCTTTGTTATTGCAAATTTGAGAATCAAATTGCAGATGTCTTTACCAAGCCTCTACCAGTCAGCAAGTTCGATGATTTCACAGCTAAACTGGGAGTTTGCAACATTTAAACAAGGAGGAGTGTTAGGATCATGTGTTTAACATCCTGCAAGTTAGCTTTTTTGTTATTGAATAAGTCTCCAGATTATTAAGAAATTAATTAATTCTGTTTTAACTACTGGTTTGTTACCAGATTTATTTCCTATTTTTTAGAACAATCTTTGTTCATTCTGTGTACAAATACATAGCTTTCCAGCTTTAATATATCATCTCAGTTGATCAATCAAACATTATTTGTTCTGAAACTAACAGAAGGATACTTCAAAATATTTGTGGAGCCAGACGACCGAGACTATTTTTATGAAACGGAGATGCGAACAAAATTTCCTTTCCATTGGACCACAAATCCTACCCAAATCGTCACCTGGCCGAGGTCGTCGATGTCAGTATTGGACAAGGTGATTCTTGTTGTTTTTTACCAACTCCCATATAAGTTACCTACGCGGGAATTGCTAACATTATACGGGTCATCCAAGAGGTGGGCATATTTTACTGGTATGTAGATTTATTATGTACATGGTTTGTATTCATTATTTTGATGGTGTTAATTCATTTGTGTCTTGCAGCTATCATGATTCAGATGGATCCAGCCTTGGGGGACTTCATGTCTCAACTAAGATGCCAAACGTCTAATAGAAAAATAAGTAGTTTTGAGACAGTCGGGAAGGGGAACTCGATCGTTCCGGTTGATGTGATACCTCTAACCACCGTCGTCCCTCCGGTGAATCAAAAGAGGGGCCGCAGGATAAGGCAGTCCAACAAAATGCAGAGCCGACAACCTTCTATGCTTAATTCCCTTCTTCAAGTGGCACAGGGCGTGCAAATCGGCATGTCTCTAGAGGACGAAAGCGTGCTAGTGGTCGCCCCTACTAGTAACTTGATCTCAGAGTTAATGAAGCTGCAAAACTGGGAAGTAGTGGTCGACCGTACTCTTGGAGAGGAGTTAGAAAGAACCATAACTACAGTGGTGACCAAGCTGAAGAACGAGCTGACCGAGTCTACCAGCTCATTGAAAGCAACATTGGAGGCGATGGAAGCTTTCAAAGAAAAAATGCGCCAGGACAATGTTGCAGCCAAGAAGGTCCAGCAAGCCCTGAAAAGGCGATTGAGGCGGAAAAGGTCGATCTTGCCAAGGAAAAGGTCGAAACTGAAGAGAGGGAGAAAGCATTGCCCGCCGAGGTGGAGAAGTGTCATTCCTTTATGTTGCGCATAAGTGAAGACTGCTTTCACCAAGGCCTTCGACAAGCGGCCTTTTACCACGATGTACTTGCCGAAGGCCCTCGTTACGATTTGGACAAAGATGTAGTTGATGGGAAGTTGGTGTCGATTGGTAGGAATGTCGATACTGTTATGGAGCAAGCTAAAGGTGGGGAGAATGATGTCAACCCCCAGGCCGAGCCAGAGCCATCTTTCGAGAAAATATTTGAACCACTTTAAATAGTTCTATCTTCGACCCGGGATGTGAGCTTAAAACAATGTTTAAACTTGTTTAATGACTCATCTAAAAAACTTTAATTTTAAATGCAATTCTTATTTTGAGCTATGTTTTGAGAATGCCAATGATATATTTGATTTTTTATTATGCTTTAGGACTGAGCCAAGTAATGGCAGTGATGGTTGACCGAGCCTATTATAACATTGTGATTAGAATTTAGAACAATAATGGCCCACCGAGTCTATTGAGAATATAGTGATACTTTTTATAATTTGAGAAACGGTGCACGATTGTTACAAATAACGTTTGATCGATTGTGTGATAAAGTGTGATAAGACTTGAACGCTTGTAAGACTTAAAATATGAAATATAAACTTCCCCCTTATTCTTGATAAATTGATGAATGTTAGTTAAAATTATTTTATTTTGGCCACTCTAAGCGATATTGATTCTATGTCAATCGCTCCGAGCGATATTTAGTTTATTACGACTGCTCTAAGCGATATTTATCTTATTCTGATCGTTCTAGGCAATACACTATGTGATTCAGATCATTGTTTACTAGAACGATTAGAATGAGATAAATATTGCTTAACAATAATTACTGGTTGAGTACGGCGATATCTTACTCGAAGTTATTCTTGATAACTTAATTTTAAATAAAATGTACGGTCAAGGTCGAACCTTCGATAAATGCAATTGGAGATATGAGTCCTTAATTATATGTTGACCGCTCTAGGTACTGATTATTTAGGCTGGCCGAGGGGTTAGCCTCAATGAACTTGGCTAAAGTTATAACTCTTGTTGTTTCTGATCGGTTGGTATGATAATTATGTGATAACAAAAGATAATTTTATAGTGTCTCGTTAAAACCTTCTCGGTAGAAAACCCTCCTTAGGGATAAAACGGTCGAGCGAGGAAATAGTACACAATTTTATTGAATTTTCATCAAACTATAATAAATTTTGAGATGCGTGGCATTTCACGATCTCGGTATATTTCTTCCTGAAAAAAATTCTAAATAATAAGCACTACCGACCGCCGTGTCTGCAATGCACAATGGTCCTTCCCAATTGCTTGAGGGTTATCCTACTTCAACGGGAATCATAACTTCTGTGCCATAGGTCAAACTATATGGGGTTTCCTGTGTAGTGGACTGAGGTATACATCGGTAAGCCCAAAAGACTTTGAGAAGTTCCTCGATCCATTTACCTTTGGCTGGGTCAAGTCTCTTTTTGAATTCATGGAGAATAACTTTGTTGGCGGTCTTGGCTTGGTCGTTGGTTTGTGGGTGTTCTACTGGGCTTGTGATGTGCTTGATGTCAAGTTTTTCGTAAAACTCGACCAGTCCTCGGTCGGTGAATTGTCGACCGTTGTCATGACATGTGGTATTCCGAATCGGCACACAATTTTTTCCAAACAAAATTTTGGACATTACGTGCAGTGATGGCTGCTAAGGGTTCGACCTATATCCATTTAATGAAATAATGTATGCCTACTAACAGAAATTTGCATTGTCCTTTACCTGGAGCAAAGGGTCTAATAATATTCATTCCCCATTTCACGAATGGCCACGGGGAGAGCATATAGTGAAAATGCTCAAGTTTTTTGAGATAAATTACCAAACTCCTGGCATTTAATGCACTTTTGAACAAATTATATGCAATTACCCTGTACGATCGACAATAATAGCCTGTTTGTAGTTACTTAGCTGCCATTGTTCGATCTCCCAAATGAGTACTGCATATCCCCTCGTGTATCTCTCGCATGACATATGTGGCTTGTTCGAGTGTAATACATTTTAAGAGTGGACGAGTGTAACCTCATCGATAGAGATCTTGTTCTATTATAAGAAACCGAGCGGCCTGCTGCCTCATTGCTTTTTTCGAATGTACCTCGCAGGTCCCATCTATTAGAAATTGTTTGACGGTTGTCATCCAGTTTGGTTGTATATCAGTCGTCATACACTCTTTTGAGCTAACACTGGGTTTAATCAAGGTCACATAAATGACCGACCGATGAAGTCCTTTCTTCTTTGCAGTTGCTAAACGGAAAAGCATATCAGCTCGGGTATTATGTTCCCGACGAATATGTTGGATTGTTACCTTAGTAAATTTTGCAATTAGATCCTGTACAAAGTGATAATACCATTGCAATAACGTCTCTTTGACTTCAAATTTCTCTGTATGTTGGTCGACCACTAACTCAGAGTCACTCTTACATATGAGCTTTTTCGCCTCCAAATCAAGAGCCAAGTTAAAACCGACTATGATAGCTTCATATTCTGCTTGATTATTTGACGTTTTAAACTCAAACTTCAAAACTTGTTCAATAAGAACATCACCTTGTCCTTCGAGTACGATCCCCGCACTGCATGACCTGTTGTTAGAGGAGCCATCAACATGCAGAATCCATTGGGAGTCTTATTCCTCAGTGTGTCAAGGATTGAGTTCAGTTGTAAAATTAGCTAAAGCCTGTGATTTGATTGCCCCCCTGGGTTGATATTGGATTTCGAATTTTGATAATTGCATCGCCCATCCTATCATTCGCCCGACTAAGTTTGGTTTTGCCAGTATCTTCATAATGAGGTAGTTGGTTCTAAATACGATGTAGTGATTAAGAAAATACATGCGCATTCGTCGTGCGATTATCACTAAAGCCAAGGTGACCTTATCAATCATTTGATATCAGACCTCAACACTGTGAAGTACTCAACTGATATAATAGACTGGTCGTTCTTCTGTCGCCAGCTCTTGAACCAACATCGTGCTGATTGTATCTTCTAATACAGCGAGATAGGTAATTTTAGGTTCCTAGGCATTCAACTTTTGAATGATTGGAGGAGACGCCAAGATTCATTCACATTCGTCCTTCCATCGGAAATTAGAAGCTTTTTGTAATAGTTGTACGATAGGCTTAATCTTTTCCGCAAGTTTTGCACAAACTTGGGAGTGATGTAAGTCGTCCGATCAACCTTGGATTTCTTTGACAATCTCAGGGTTCACATCTCAATAATTGCCCTACATTTCTCAGGATTTGCTTCTATGCCACGATGAGTGAGCATAAAACCTAAGAACTTCCTTCCGTCCATGATTAAGTCTTATACCATGGTTGCGAAGAGCTTGTAAGACTTCTTGTAGATATTTGATTTGATGTTGGCAAAAGTCAGATTTGACAACAATATCATCCACATATACCTCAACGATGCGACCAAGCATATTTTGAAGATGTATTCCACCAGTCATTGGTAAGTGACCCCGACATTTTTGAGGCCGAATGGCATGACTTTGTAATAAAAATTATTTCAATCAATCATAAAATTTGTCTTCTCTTTGTCTTTAGGATGCATCTGGATTTTATTGTATCCTAAGTATGCATCCAAAAAACTCATAACAGTATGCCCTGTTGCTTCGTCGACTAGTTGATAAATGCTCGACAAAGGATAATAATCCTTAGGATGTGACTTGTTAAGAGAAGTATAATTTGTGCATATTCTCCACATGCCATTTGATTTTTTGACCATGACCAAGTTGGCCAGCCGTGTTGTAGAATGTGTTATTCTAATGAACCCGACTTCTTCAAACTTCTTAGCTTCTTGTCGTGCGGCAACACGCTTTTTTTCACCAATTTTTCTTTTCTTATGGACTATGGGCCTGACCTCTTTGTAAATGGAGAGGCAATGTGTTATGATATTCGGGCTCACCTCGGGCATATCAGTGCCTGTCCATGCGAACAAATTTGTATTATCAATTAGACTCACCAACTTGTTATCGTTCGGTTTCAAGGACGTTCCGATGTGCGTCTTGTGTTCATCATCTTGAAGAGGCACACGACGAAGATCCTCGCCCGACTCTATACGAGCTTTGTCAAGTCGAGGGTCCAAATCAACTAGATCGACCATGTGTTCTCTTATTCTCATGTCACGAGAACGCCTTTTGGTTTATTGTCCCGCCCTTTCACAAGACCGACTACGTGGTGATGCTCTGTATAATCGTCTAGTAGGTTCAATCTTTAAACTTGCGACATAACATTCGTGAGCAATTTTTTGATCTACATGGACCGTGACGATATCTCCGATCGTTGATGGAAACTTCATAGCTAGATGAGGGGTGGACACTATTGCCTTTAGATGATTTATGGATGATTGTCCCAACAGTATGTTATAGGAGGCATTTGCATTAACCAACAAATACCTTGATCTTATAGTTTTACTCAGACACTCATCTTCCATGAACATAGTGTGTAATTCGATAAATCCTCTGGCATCCACTCGTTCGCCTGAGAATCCAACAATTTGTTCTTCATAAGGTTGGATTTCTATTTCTGGAATCCTCATTTTTCTGAAGGTCTTCTAGTAAAGCATATCCACCGAGCTACCTTGATCCACCAAGACATTGGTAATTGCAAATTTGTTTATTTCCACGGTAATCACCATGAGATCGTCCTATGTTGGGTCTATTGCAGTGAAATCATAGTCACTAAAGGTAATCAGGGGCATCCTCGGTCGATTCCGGGTGGATGTGGAATGAGCCAACTGGATGGTCCGAAGATGCTTCTTTCTAGCCGAACTAGAACATCCACCTCCCATACAACCTCCGGCTATTGTGCTGACTTCTCGTCCAGGTATGCCGAGTGACATCGGCCTAGCTATAGTGTTAATAACCTCTTGCACCCTACATCTGGTCCGGTTGTTCCTCTCATGACTTTCACTTCGTGGTCAAGTCCTTCTCATTGGGCTTTCATTTCGTCTCTGTCTCATCAGACGTTGTTATCATCACGTCGATGTGAGTCTCATCGTCCTGGCCGATCGTAGTATTCTTTCTACCCTTTAGGTGGATATCGATCCCTCTGTTGAGATCAGTATGTACTGGTATCGGTCTTGATGAATTTTTGGAAGTGGCCAACTTTAATAAGTTCTTCTATTTTGTCTTTCAATGTTTGGCATCCTTCGGTCATATGGCCGTAGTTGTGATGATAGTGGCAATGTTTAGATGTATTTGCATTCTTTGGAGTCAGCGATTGCTTCAAGGCCGAGATTAACTCGACATGTGATGCCTCGTCCAAAACTCGTCCTATTGGGACAATCAGAGGTGTCTAATTAAGAAATCAAGGTCCCCGATTTTCTCTGAAACAGTCAAACCAACCTGGTGCAGGTCGATTGCTCATGACTTTTTCTTTCTCTTTCCCCTTATCAACGCCTTCAAATTGATGACTCATATGATAGTCAATGTGTTCCTCTATCTACATGAACTTGGTTGCATAGTTTCTCAATTCATCCATATTTTTGGTCGGTCTCTTGATTAAGCTTTCGGTGAATCAGCCTGAGCGAATTGTCGAGACAAGGTGATGCATGGCTATCTTAGGCATCAAGTTTCTTATACCCATGCATACTTTGTTGAATTTATCCATAAATGCTCTCAAGGATTTTTTTTTTTTTTTTTTTTTCACATTAGGAAGAGACATAGATGAGGTGTGATGTGGTCGGCTTGTTGCATATTATGTGATGAACTTCGTTGTCAGGACTTTGAAGTTTCCCACGGAATTAGGAAGGAGTCTAGTGAACCAACCGAGCAGTGCCTTTTGGAGGGAGGTTGGAAAGACCTTACACCATACTGCCTTGTTGGTTGTGTACAGGGTCATCTGTGTTTTGAAGACATTCACTTGCTCGTCTAGGTCAGTGGAACCATGATAGAGTTTGATAGTTAATCTTTTCCACTTTGAATGGAGTGATGTGTCAATTATTTCATCAGTGAATGGATGTCCTCTGGGGTTTTCCTCTTCATCTGGGAGAGGAATGTTTCTAAAACTTTGATGAGTTTGATGTGTTTTGTGGGTTTGATGGGTTTGGGGGACTAGATGGGTTTGATGGGTTGGTGGTGGTGCTCGGGATTGTTCTTCCCGTTCATACCCATCAAGCCGTTGTTGTAGATATTTATTCTGCTCCTTCAAAACGGACATCTCCTCCTCATATCGACGCCGATCCTCCTCATTGTGTAACTAATCCACCATGGCGTTTTGTCGTAACTTCACCATTTGTGCTCGGAGGGTCTGGATCATAGCTATCTAGTCATCCGCCATACGGTTGTTGTTAGCATTATTCCTTGTTGACACCATCGTTGTTGGTTGTTACTTGCTGCTGAAAATTGAAACTACCTCGGCCCCACGGTGGGCACCAATTGTATCGATATAGGCTGAGGGACCCAAATAGTTGGATAGTTGAATGTACAATTACTGACATGTCGGTGATCTCCAAATTCCTTCAACCACTTATTTACATTTTGTTTGATATAATCACATAAGACCACATCTCCAAAGAATTAACAACGAGATATAAATTTTTTTACAAGTAAATGAAAAGTATCATTCATTTAATATGTGATATTATATGTCACATTAAGTACAATAATATATAAAGAAGAAATAGAAAAACGTGAACAAAGTAAATACGAACTTGATTTTACATAAAATAATTGGTAACCAAATCATACAAAATAATCCATATAAAGCATTATAAAAATATCATTACAATCACCACACATTCTCATTCTTTTTAATTATTATTTTCAACTTTCAATAGCTTTTATTGCAATGTCTAAAATCAGTACCAGAACAACTATGCAAGCATAAAATAAACATGTGGATAAAAGAAATTATAATGTTTATATATACTAAAAAAAATTATTAAATAAAAATTAATTTTAAAGACCAAAATAATAAGCGTAACAAACTTTCACTAGAATAGACTCTCTGATACCATATTAAAAAGTGAATTTTAAGTCTAACTCAACCTTATAAAATAGGTTCATCAGGTGAGGTCTGCACCAACTTATATACTGTGAAATGTCCTTACCTCTAGTCGATGTGAGATCTCCAACAATCATTTTAAGTATTAACAATAAGAAAAGAGTTTAGGGTGTAAATTTCACAATACTTTACAAGTTCCAAAGAGCTAAACACTTTTTTTTTCTCCACATATTTATTATTTTCTCCCATATTAATGAGTTTTTTGTTTTATGTTATTGAACACGAACAACTATCACACTTACAAGCACTCGTGTAGAAAAGCTTAAAAATGGCGGTTATTTTCACTGTAAAACAAAAACTTTCTAGTTGCCTTTGATGTACGTGTAGCCTTATGTTCAACAAAGAAGAAGATGACTATTTAGCTGTCTTCTTATATTCAGATAAAGAGGACGACTATGGTAAAAGACGCCCTTTTACACCTCTCTTATGCATGAGGTGTAAAAAGGAAACTTTTACCATAGCTGCCCTTATAAAGCATTTTGAAGCATATAAGAAGGTGGATATTTACCATAGTAACCCTTATAAAGCTTTGCGCTGCATCTAAGAGGGTGGCTATGGTAAATAACTGCCCTGGTAGATGGTAATATTTTTAGTACATTCTATTTAATGTTAATTTCCATCTAAATTATTATGTTCAATTATAACCCAACCAGTCAAATACATAAATTCAGAGAATCAAATTATATATATTGATAAAAATAAAAATGTATTACAAACACTAACATATATCTTTACCTATATTCCTATATATGTATCTAATTACTACACTAGTGATTAATTATCCTAGAGTTATAAAAATTTAGGAAATATGTGGCCCAAGCATGTCTCACATATTCTATGGTGGTCGAGGGCATTGCTTGCTCATCCATAAAGAACTGCATTACAAAATAAGGTTTGCATAAATTAGTGTTAAGATACATATATGTTAAAGAATTATAAAATTAGTTTACCATCATGTTACCTTCTCTCAATAGCTTTTAAGGCCTAGTCTTATAATGGTAACTATCCATTGCATAACGTAATAACCACACCCATAGCTTCCTGGTTGTCTATTATACTATAATTCAATAGAAATTAAAAGTTAATATTGATGAACAATGAAAGGAGAAAAAGAAAAATTACAAACCTTTAGTGTGATCTACTTCAGATTTTGATAATTTGAATTGGATCAACCTTTTACGGTGTTATATCCATGCCATGAAATGATTAATACAAAAAATCGCGTTAGTAGATACTTAATTAGTAACATACGAAGTTAAGTTTATAGTGTACTTATCAATCATATTCTTGAAATGTGTGGATGGCCTCCTATGTAGGGAACAAAACCACACAACAGTCTTATCAACCATGGATAATATAAGTAACTGCCAAGGACCCCTATATCATCCATGAAAAGAGTTAGTAAATATTTAAAACATGAAATAGTAAATGATTAACGACTTATAATTAAACTTACTCATTAATATAATGACATAAATAAATTTGTTTTCCCTATTTTTATAAGGTGTTAGTGATGTATGATTGGGTTCCACATTTCTTTGTTCCAGTGGGATTAATGTATGAGTGATCTAAGAATCCATATACATCTTCATTCCCATCATTGATAAAAATTCCATGCAAATACCTAAAATTTATTAGTTAAAGCATAATCAATAATAATTTAACATAAAGTAAATTGAAATATAGGTAAAAATTCTTACATCATAAAAATTGAATTATATTTATATTGAGTTGCTCATCCCCAGTTGCAAATTCTAACAAATCTGACATGTATATGTAAAATGGAATGTTAGTGTTTATTTCAAAAAAATGTATCATCCCATGGAGTGTCCATAGGGTTATGACTAATCTCTCTAGCAGCTACAGCTAAGTAAGTTATAGGATCGTCAATCAAAATCTCATGCTTCTTTTTCATACTTGGTTTTCGACGAGGTTTCTACAAAATAAAGAACATTTGTATTAAATTAGATGTAATATATAAATATAAATTAATATAATGAAATGAAATTATTACCAGAGGTTTTGGTATAACTCAAATGAGGTGTTTGGGTCATGTTATCGGCCATAGTTGTTACCTCATCTGAAGGTAATGGAACACGAACATCAACTACTTGTACTCTTTCCACCGTTAAATTTGCCACATCTGGGGAGAGAGGAATGTTATGTAAGGTGGTGGCCTCTTGATAGACTTTTCCAATGGCCACCACCTGAGGAAACATGTCGTCCTCTACTAGTAGCTCACATTGGCTTGTCTGGCAAATGATATCCTCCCTTGATGTTGTAGGAGCCACACAACTCCCCTTTGTGTTATTGGGTGCGGGACTAACCTTCGCCTCAGGCAGCTCAGCAAAAACTTTTTGCAATAGAAACTCCTGTCGCAACTCTAGTTGCACACATTCAGTCTCATTTCTCATCTCCTCCATTAATTTTTGACGTATTTTACTCATTAGTTCTGCTTTGGTCTCTGAGGCGAGGGAGGAGGATTAGTGTCATGGTGCAGCTCCAAAATAATGTTTTATTCCAACCCCTTTTCTTGCTGCACGAACAAGACCATAGTGCTCAGGTCATGCAATTGCTTCATTTAGGATATCGCGACGACCTTCAGGTACAAAATTACCTTGGGAGCTTTGCTCAACAAAGGAATCCTGCAAGAGACCAAAATCATATAAGTTTTTAATATAATTAATGCTTTAAAATAAATGCAAAAGAGGATAAAAGTAACTTACATTTTTTTCTCAGACTATTCGTGATTGGTCATAACTAAATGCACCCAACTTTTTAATTCGGACCATCTTCCATTTTTCGTGGCGGGAAGGTGGTGATGGAGGAGAAGTGACCCCTGTATCAATCTCAGACCCAGTCCCCTGTCTGGATTGCTCCTTTTCCACCATCAGTCATTGCTCAAGCTTTCGATATCCCGAACGAGACAGTACGTGCAGGGTAACATTCTTTAATGTTATGTCTTGAGCTTTCTTCCGACAATCCTGTCATAAATGAAATAAACAAAGTGAATTAAATAATATTAAGTTATTAATGTTATATAAATAAAAATAGTTAAGTAACTTCACTTACCATCCACGCTTCACATTCACGACTTTGAGAAAAAGACGTCAGGTATCTTTGATGAAAAAGAGGATAATGGAATCTTTCTTGGTTATTCATTAACTAGCCATTCTTGTAGAGTGTATAATAAAAGGCTTATGATTATGGAAGAATCTATTCATGTTGTCTTTGATGAGACTAACCATGCAAAATAGGAATCCATGAAGAATTATGCAGAAGAAGATGAGCACAATACCATTTTGCAGAAGCTGGAATCCTGTCCAAAAAAACAACTGATTGATTTTGCGAAACAACCGGTTGAAATTCTGCAACAGGATGAACTTCCCAAAGAATGGATGATTCCTAGAGACCTTTTAGTGGACAACATCATTGGACAAATTGATAAGGGAGTGTTTACTCGAAACTCTATCTCAAATTACTGCAAACTCATGGCTTTTGTATCTCAAATTGAACCTAAATATATAGGTGACGCACTTTAAGATGAAAACTGGGTTGCTGCCATGCATGATGAGCTGAATCAATTCATTAGGAATGATGTGTGGTTTCTTGTTCGTAAGACTGATTGCATGAATGTCATTGGCACCAAGTGGGTGTTCATAAACAAGTTGGATGAATCTGGTGTGATAACAAGAAACAAAGCTAGGTTGGTTGCTAAAGGTTACAATTAAGAAGAAGACATTGATTATGATGAAACCTGATGGAGATCAAGTTCAAGACCAAATGGAGGCCAATACTCAAGGACAAGACGAGGAAGAGGCTCAAGTGCTAGACGCTCAAGGAGTTGGTAGCCCACCTCAAAGGCTTACAAGAAGTCAATTCAAAGCATTAGGAAATAATGGAAGGTTGTTTTCTCTTTTTGTAATATCTTTG
>Ga0123342_1007796_pt1 | contig 13927 bp, 2 predicted proteins | sample Turbeawhitnodule_FD_89960 | JGI IMG/M metagenome (GOLD analysis project Ga0123342, IMG submission 89960) | Root nodule microbial communities of legume samples collected from Mexico - Turtle bean Mexico white nodule | ecosystem: Host-associated > Plants > Roots > Nodule | place: Mexico: Nepantla...
TATATATTTTATTTTTTTAATAATTATTTATTTTTATTAAAATTTTTTTTTTTTTTTTTTTATTTATGTTTTTTTTTTTTTTTTTTTTTTTTTTTTTTTTTTTGAGATATCTCCTTGAAGAATTATATTTTTTTGCGATCTTTTTAAATTAATATCATTTTAAGAAACTAAAAAAAAGAGTGAATCATCATCAGTGAAAAAAATAAATGATACATTTAATGAAAATTAAATAGAACAGTTAATTAGCAGTGACCATTCAGTTTTACTTAGTGAAGATTGATATGGAATTAGAGAACGTTATATAATTTGATTTATAAAATGACGTACTTTAAATACACGCAGTAAACAATTAAAGCGCATGACTAATCACTTTCATCTTTCTTAAATATAAGTTAATAAATATTCTTTTCAACTCGAATATCAAAATATCCTAGTTCTATCATCAACAACTTAATATAGATGACTTATAATTTATAAAAAAATTAATCTAAATCTTGAATTCAAACATAAATACTTATACAATAAACATTAATTAAATAAGCTTCTAACTAATTTATTTATTCAAATTAGTCTTAAATATATGATGGTGATTTTGGAAAGAAAGAAAGAAAAGCCAGCAAAAAGTACATGTAATCTCCAAAACAAGTTTTGTATTTTCTAAAAATAAAAAAGGTGGCAAATGAACAATGTTTTTGAGTAAAGAATAAGATACACTCTTTCTTTTTGTCCTTTCCAAACAGTTTTTTTATACCACTAACCACGTATATTTTAGCTTAATTAATAATTTTAACTTTTAAATGTTTAATACGCGATTTTAGAATAATAATTTTATCATTTAGAATTGTTCTATTTAATTCGAGCAAAATTAGTTATAAAAAAAAACACACTTGTAGTGTCTAATTTACGAGGTCTTATATCTCATTTAGTTATTCGTTTGCACGTATTCTCTACATTAGCACGTGCCTAGGAATTCCCAACAACATAAAAGGTGAGCTATTTTCTTAAAAATTAATACTATGTTTTATTTAATAATTAAAAACATAATGAAAAAAGAGTGTATTATTAACATTTTTTTTATAAAGCAGATTCCTCAACTATATTTTAATATTTTTCCGCCGTTGGTTTTCATTTTTATGCGTGTTAAATTATAAAATTTGAGTAACTATTATTTCAAGATTATAGACAAGATTACGAAAGAAATTATGTAACTATAACATTGGAGTCACAGATTTCATAATCCACACACACATATACAATGTATTGTTTATTTCTGAAATGCTCTTATAAGCAGATGAGAACTTCAATTCAAAAAAAGATGACTGAGAGAAGAGTGTAACTTCAGTCTCTGTCACAAATTTCACAACACAGAGGTAAAATTTATGATTAACTTATGATACTTTCCATTCTCATTGTTCTGAACAACGATTTAAGAATCAACAATTAAACGATTCCTCGAGTTAGAACTGCAACACGTCACAAACACCCAACAAGGTACAAAAGACCAAGTTTGTTCTGGACTATCTTAATCAAAACTAACTTCAAAAGCATCCACCGAAAAACACAAAAAAAGACCAAACCAAAGCCAACAAGAAGAGCTTAAAAAATGCGAATCCAAATGCCGAAATCATAGTGGCCATCTGCAAGATTTAACAGTTGTATAAATGGGCGTGGAGCCTACTTCGATTCCACCACACCCAAGTCAGATCCATAGCGTTCTTCACTCTTCACACCCCATTCTGAACCTTGCAGGCACAATAAAAAGGCTACCGTAGCCAAAGATTCACAAGTCAAACTACTGTCACACAACCCACATCCAAAGATAACACTCCTTGTAAGGACTTAGCTACAGTTTCTGCACCCATCAACACCTGTTGTAAAGGTTGGCGCTTTTTGCTTTCATTTCTTTCATTTTATCTCCTTTTCTTCTCTTTCCGAAATGGGTGTCTGAGTCTGACACCATATTTGTTTCTCTCCTCACTCATTACCAATAACTCAGCTATATGTTTTTTTTTTGGCTTCAGTTGTAATGATGTGTGTCTTAATTTTCGTAAGTAGTCTGCTTGAGTTTTTTCTTGTTACTCCTACAGTGCTTGGAAATTTGAATGTTTGGATCGTTCTTTGACCTTTGCAGAGAAAAGAGATTGGTTGGTTTGGAAGGAAAACAGTGAATGATGTATGACATGGTGTTTCAGTTTCTCTGCCTAGTAAGTATTCAGATCTGAGCCACATGACTGTAGTTTTGTCAATTAATTATTTTGGTAGCTCTGGATTGTATAGTGTTTTAACTTTCTTTTTCTTCTCAATGATTCTTCCTTCTCCTGCTTTTAAATTTGGTTGGTGAATTACTTAACAACGAATTATGACTTTTCTTCAAGTGAGTTGAGTTTTTGCATTTCTGATTTTGGATCCTATTGTATGTGTAACAACAGTAGTAAATGTCCCAAATTGGTGCTACGTTTCCGTGTCTGTTCAGAGTCAAAATAATTTTTGTAAAGTAAATATTCTTTTTAGGTTGACCATCATGCTTCCTACCACTGGTAATTACTGTTTATGATTTGACCAATTTATCTTTTTCTTTTCTTTTTTGGAAATTTTGAGATCTATAGAAGTGTAACTTAGATGATGGTGGCACTGTTAACTTTTTCTTAAAAGACTCAGACTTTGTCTGGCTTCCCCCCTCCCCCTCTTTACTTTGTTTTTTTATATTACTAATTTATACTTTATAGTACCAAGCATACAGTGCAGAGCATTCAGTTTTGCTTCTTTCTGCAATATTGGAACATTGAATGATTGGAAATTTGGAATGCATCTTCTGACTGATGAATTCGTTTTCCTGAAACTTCACAGTGCATCTTCCTATAAATTTTGTGTGCATGGGACATGGTATCTTCCATAATTGGAAAACATTCACATACCATCTGTAACTTGAAGGATGGACATCCAAGAAGAGAGCTCCTCCACAGTAGGACCCTTGACAACAAGTTTAAGGAACATGTCATCCTCATCATCAGCTTTTTTTTCAGCTAATCAGTCACCATTTTTCTCTCCAAGATCATCATCGTGTCAGTTATCAGAGTCTTTGCAACCCGATGCTCCCAGTGACAGAATTAATCTAGATGTTGCTGCCTCCAGTACCAATTCAGGGATTCCGGAACCGAAGTCTCTAATGAATGTTGGATTCACCTTCTCTGAGGTGGATGCATCTCCAGCTGGCCGTAATGCAGGTGATTTACAGAACCTTGACCGCATATCTTCCTCAGTGGGCATCTCTAGTTGCACTGTGTCAGGTCACTTCCATCCCTATGATGATAGTTATTCTGGACCGAAAGATAAGAGAAGTAAAAAAGCCAGAAACAAAAGAATATCAGCAACACCAGGTTCCAGATCACTTTCTTCTTATAGGCTAAAGAGTTGTGATGTCTATATAGGATTACATGGTCGTAAACCTCCTCTAATAAGATTTGCTAATTGGCTGCGTGTCGAGTTAGAAATTCAAGGCATAAGTTGTTTTGTATCAGATAGAGCAGGATATAGGAACTCTTGCAAGCTAAGCATTGCAGAGAAAGCTATGGACGTGGCTTCTTTTGGGATAGTGATTATAACGAGGAAGTCTTTCAAGAATCCATACACAATTGAGGAACTGCAATTTTTCTCTAGCAAGAAGAACTTGGTCCCTATATATTTTGATTTGAGTCCAGCTGATTGTCTCGTGAGGGATATAATTGAGAAGAGGGGTGAGCTGTGGGAAAAACATGGAGGGGAGCTTTGGCTTTTGTATGGAGGGTTGGAGCAGGAGTGGAAAGATGCTGTTCATGGCCTCTCACGTGTTGAAGAGCGGAAGTTGGAAGCTCAGGATGGAAACTGGAGAGATTGCATACTGAGGGCTGTCACGTTGTTAGCAATGAAGTTAGGAAGAAGAAGTGCAGCTGAGCATTTAACAAAATGGAGGGAGAAAGTGAAAGAAGAGGAGTTACCTTTCACTCGGAATGAGAACTTCATTGGTAGGAAGAAAGAGCTTTCTCAACTGGAGTTTATGCTTTTTGGGGATGTTACTGGAGATTCAAGGCAAGACTATATTGATCTTAAGGCCAGACCCAAAAGAAGGAATTTGACTATTTGTCGCAGCAAGAGTAATGTGCTAGAGGAAAGGCATGTGGGAAATGGAAGCAGGGAGGAAAAAACACCAGTTCTATGGAAGGAGTCAGAGAAAGAGATTGAAATGCAAAGCATTGACTTTTCTCAAAGGCACTACCGGTCAAGGCTGAAACGCGGAGGAAAGTATACTAGGAGGAAAAAAGGAATGAGGATATTATATGGGAAAGGGATTGCTTGCATATCAGGAGATTCAGGAATTGGTAAAACAGAACTTATTCTTGAGTTTGCTTACAGGTTTCACCAGAAATACAAGATGGTGTTGTGGATAGGAGGGGAGAGCAGGTATATTAGGCAAAACTATCTTAACATCAGGTCCTTTTTAGAAGTTGATGCGAGTATTGAGAATAGTTTGGAGAAAACTATGATAAAAGGATTTGAAGAGCAGGAAGAAGCAGCTGTTTCTGGAATTCGCAAAGAGCTAATAAGAAACATTCCATATCTTGTGATCATTGATAACTTAGCAAGCGAAAAGGATTGGTGGGATCACAAACTTGTGATGGATCTTCTCCCTCGTTTTGGTGGAGAGACCCATGTAATTATATCAACGTGCCTTCCTCGTGTCATGAACTTGGAACCTCTGAAGCTTTCATACTTGTCTGGAGTTGAGGCCATGTCTCTAATGCTAGGAAGTGGCAAGGAGTATCCAGTTGCCGAGGTTGATGCTCTTAGAACCATTGAGGAGAAGCTTGGAAGGTTGACTTTGGGCCTTGCCATTGTCAGTGGAATTTTGTCAGAGTTACCTATAACCCCAAGCAGGCTCTTAGATACCATAAACAGAATGCCCTTGAAGGACATGTCTTGGAGTGGTAAAAAAGCTCACTCATTCAGGCAGAACACTTTCCTCCTGCAACTCCTTGAAGTTTGTTTCTCAATATTTGATCGTGCAGACGGTGCAAGGAGCTTGGCAACCAGAATGGTACTGGTAAGCGGATGGTTTGCACCTTGTGCAATTTCAGTTTCCTTATTGGCACTTGCTGCTCAGAAGATACCAGAAAAGCAAAAGGGGACTTGTTTCTGGAGAAGATTACTGCAATCCTTGACATGTGGGTTCACATCCTCACACACCAAAAAATCTGAATTAGAAGCATATTCTCTGCTGCTAAGATTCAATATCGCAAGGAGTAGTACAAAGCAAGGACATATACATTTCAATGAAATGATCAAACTATATGCAAGGAAAAGAGAAGTTAACGGATCTGCACAAGCAATGGTTCAGGCTGTTATCAATCAAGGGTCAATATCTGAAAGCATAGAGCATTTATGGGCTGCATGTTTTCTGGTATTTGCATTTGGTCATAATCCTGCGGTTGTTGAACTCGAGGTTTCAGAGCTCTTATATCTTGTTAAAAAGGTGGTTCTGCCTCTTGCAATTCACACTTTCATTACCTACTCTAGATGCACTGCTGCTCTAGAGCTTCTGCACCTTTGCACCAATGCCTTGGAAGCTGCAGACCAAGCATTAGTCACCCCGGTTGATAAGTGGTTTGACAAATCACTATGCTGGAGGTCCATTCAAACCAATGCTCAGTTGAATCCTTGTCTTTGGCAAGAGTTGGCTTTGTGTAGAGCCACTGTGCTTGAGACCAGGGGCAAGCTAATGCTAAGAGGTGCACAATTTGACACAGGGGATGATCTAATCAGGAAGGCTGTTTTCATCAGGACTTCAATTTGTGGTGAAGATCATCCAGATACCATATCTGCTCGTGAAACATTAAGCAAACTCACTAGACTAATTGCAAATGTCCAAATTCGTGCTTCTGCATAAACTTTATTCTGCATCTTGTAAGGAAACTCTAGAATCATACACTAGATTTTTAGAATAAAACTACTTCTTTATACTCTTTCATGGAACTTTCTACAGCATATTTTACAAGTCTAATACCAGATACAATTTTATTTAAGAACTATTCCTCCTTCTTCACTTGCTTTTCTTCACAGGTTTAGTTTGCTTCTTCACTTGGTTAATAATGAACACAATTATATTATCATCTTGTTGCAAAAGTCTTAGCTTCAGGCACCAATATGCACCCTCTGGCAAGTTGAAGGAGTTTCTCAACATTTAACTTTTTATCACCTACACATAAGAATGACTTTTTGGGGTTCTGGAAATATATCTTGAAAATACAAGAGATATACAATAGAGAGGAGTTTGTGGTTTATACATAAAAATGTAACAAAATCTCAAATATAAACAATATCTTATTCTTAACTTTCTAAATCTAAATAATAAATATATTTTATTTTTATGTAAAAGATCTTTTTTTTTTAAATTGAGAATTTTCCTAAAAACTAATTTAAAGAAAAGATATTAAGCAAATATTATCAAGAATCTTTCCTGTCTTAATATCTGTTTATCTGAATTTGTCTTAATATCTGTTTATCTGAATTTCAAATTTGGAGCAACCAACTTGCTCCAATAATAAAATTGTTTAAGAACTACTTCTTTAATTTAAGTAAAATATCAAACAATATGTTAAAAAAAATAATATACTAAATTCATAATTAGTTCATTTATAAATGGTTGACTTGCATTTTCTCCCTTTAATTTAAATTATGTATGGTTTTGGTTTATTTAGTTTTTTGTTGGCTAATTATGTTTTTCTTATTTAAGAAATTTGATGTCTTACTTGTATATTTCCCCCTAAAAACTCTTACATTATCGCTTTTACTCAAAATTATTAATCGAATCAATTAAATTTCATTTCACTATAATTCATTAACCAAAACATTAAACTTTGTCTATCTTGAAAATTTATTCTTCTTCAACGCTATTATTAATTACATCTTTAAATCCTTAAATTTTACTAAGTTTTCACTAAATTTCTTACTGCTCGATTTTAAAGTTATTTTATATTTCATAATCCTCTTTAGATAGAAAATACCGGTTGAAGGGTTTTAAATAGAACAAAATTTATGGCATCTCAAAATACCATTATTTTTCCTGTCTCGAAAACAATTGAAGGTAAAAATTAATATGGTTACAAATTTACTGAAATATGTTTTTTTAGTCTTTTAAATTAAAAAAATATTTTTTAAGTTCTTGAACATGTTTTTGTCCATTATTACTAACATTACATTCGCTTTTTTATTTTGCTAAACGACACGTGTGATCAAATTTATATATTTATTTAGAAAAAATATAGGTTTAGTCTATCAAATTTGGGTTAAATTTTATTTTACTCTCTTAAATTTAAAGTGAACCTTTTTAGTTTCTTAAATTTAAAGTGAATTTTTTAGTTCCTTAAATTTAAAATTGAGGTTTTTAGTCTGCTAACAACAATACTAACAAACACTTATTTAAATTACAATTATTTAAATTACAATGTTAATGTTAAATAAGACAATATGAAAATTATAAAATGTACCGGTCGGTATCGGACGAGCCAATTTTGGACCTGGTGACCGACAGATAGAGTCAAAAAACACCTCAAGTTACACAATAAATAAGAGTAACGATAGTTACAATATCACTTAATGAGTCACAATCATGTCCTGAGATATGCGAGAAATATATCTGACAAATCAACTAAATACTAAGTAACTGAAAGATGTTATAAATATTATATAAATATTTCAATATACCAATATACCTAATCAGGAATCACGACAGTCAATAATTGATATACGACTCATCATGGCAAGGTCCCTTAACTAACCCTATAAATAAAAATATATCATAAAGGAGACTTGAAGAGAGGAACGAGGAAACATAAAAATTTATTATTTTATACTTAGTTGAGATGACAAGTATAATCATAATAATATATTACTGCATCCGTTATGTTATTCCTATTATATTTCTTTTTTTCTTTTATCTTTAATCTCTCATATATTCAAAATAAAAAAAAATAAAAATCTATTTTGAATTTATTGTTCATCAAACCTATTGATATATTTTGAAAGATACATACACCTCTTACAATGTACATCCATTATCTCTCTATTTCCATTGGCAGACCTTCAATATTAAGAAACAAAGTTCATGCAATATTGGTGCTAATAAGCTAATATCCCTGGATGATGTGGTCAGAATCAATCAAGAATTAAATAATAACCTTCTCTTTGATAACGTGATCAGAATCAGTCCCTAAAAATCTAGATAACAACCTTTCTTACAATATAATTAACCTAAATAAGTGTACATAATGGTACTTTGATTGACACCGACCTAATCTACACCCACAACCGAAACCTCATTACTCATTACGATTCTATAAATATGTACTCATTTTAAAAAATATGTGAACAATATTTATTATCCTCACTTACTAAATACTGAATACTGAATCCTAACTTAGACATCAAATAACTTAGACATCAAACATCAAATAACTTAGACATCAAAGTAACTTTTGTAGGTATCTTATTTTCATTGTCAAAGACCAGATCTCACGTGGAGCTGGGGTGATAAGGAGCACTTAGGAACTTAGGAAGATAAGGAGAGCAATTCTCAACAAGAACAACTCAAGATCTGACATAACCAACAAATGGGAAAAGCATCTTCCCACAATTTCATCTAGGTGAGAGAAGTAATAATTCATACGCATTCAGAAATTGAATTTTCTAGCCACATACTAAATATCTTAAAACACCTAAATCACAAATCAATTTACACAGACACCATGGAACAGATAGAAAGGCGTGAAGTTTTCCTTCAACCTTAAGAACTTGTCTCTTGAACCTATTCTTGGACTGAATATGAAATCATATGATATCATGTACAACAAAATAGGACAGGCATTATATGTAAAAATCTAAGGATCAGGTTGGCCAACGATGGCATCATCACTAGAGGCATAAGAATCTTCTTCACTCAGCTCATCCTCGCTAGAATCTGGATCCTCTACAGCTCCAATGTCTTCTGGCTTGGCATATTTCTCACAATATTCTGTTCATTGGCTCAAAAAATAAAAATTATAAACAAAAGCATCTGCTTAGAATATAACAACATATTAAGATATGGTAAATATATTAAACTGATGTTTCTCTTGTTAGTCTTTAAACTACTGTCTCACTTGAAGCTAGGTGTTAAGCTAAAAGCAGTGTAACATCTAGGTTTCTGTGACCATGACTTACAATGCCTAAGTATTCACATATGTGAGTAAGCATATTTCTAAGGAAATAATCACAATTATTTATCGCTATAGCAAACATGGCCAGAGATCTAGGACCTATGATTCAATTGACACAACCAATAATAGAAGTTGTATGACAGTGAATTGGAAAGTACTTGCTTTGATCAGAAACTCAGAACTTGAAAATGGTTGAGTATGTTAAATACTTTATATTATCTCAGTTACAAGCAAAATATTCAACATTATACCATGAAAACACAAGGTGTATGTTACCATTTGAGTGTCAGAATTCAAAAACTTTTCTTTTACATACTCAATGTACACTTATTTATTATTATAGGGTGGGATTGATCAATGCTAAAAGGAATACCAGAATAGGATGCAAGCAGGTAATGCAATTTGCTCTATTTATCCGAAATAAAAAATAAAAAATAAAAAAAGAAGCAAGAAAGACGGATACAAGATACAGTTTGGTTAAATAGTTTAATTAAAAACTTATTATTATTAAGTTCATATTAAATGAGAGCTTTATTCGAAAAGCATAACTGTAAATCTGATTGAAATAAGTACAAAAAAAACTTATAAGAAAGTAATTCAAGTCCATTTCAATGGCCAATATATATTGCATATAAAAGGCCAAGGTGTCTAAAACTGAATGTTTTAGTGACTAAATTATATGTCAGTATAGAAGTCATGAAGTTGAGATGTCCAAATTTCTTAGAAGCAAAAAGAAAGAATAATGTCAAAGCTTTCAACCTGAAAGCTTCTACTAGCATATTAAAGATAAGTGATTGACTGCGGGAATCTTCATTGACAAGTGTGAACATATTCTAAATATGTTGGGGAAGTGCTTTAAATCGAACAAATCCTTTGGCACAAACTGGAGATTTCAATTGTTGTACTTAATAATGATATTACTAAACATTTACAAGCCTTGTGCTAAGGGATCTGTGCTCAATATCAGTTTGGGGAAAATGATATTGACCCTTTTGCATAAACTTGAATCTATAAAGCTTTTGATTAACCATTAACCAGTTAATGATATCTCACTTCACTCTAATTGAAATTGGATAAAAAAAGATGTCTTTGGCTATTGTTAACAATAATGAAGAAACCCTCTTACTATGAACATGAATTACCTAAACATGAAAAAAATATTATAGTTTTTATAGAAAGGATTACCACCTTTGACCCTTTGTTCATATGTAGCATGATCTCGGATCATCAAGGCAGCAGCATCACTATTCAATGGATCTGATGCATTGGGATACAGAAGAAGCTGAGGAAGAAACACCTCAAACACATTGACAAGGTCTGAAAGGAAATAAGGAAAATCACCAAATTTTAAGTAGTGGCAGTAACAAAGCAAGGCGGAATCAAATGCATAGCAAGTATGCATATAATCAAATTCTTTAAACATTACTTACCAAACATGGGGCTCCAAGTCTGGTTAATAACATCTAAGCATACAGCACCAGACCTAAGCATTAGAGGAAACTGTATAAATGACTGACTTTTGCAATGTGTTTGTGTAACAACCAATAGACTTCCCATTGAGTGTAGTGACCCTGCTTAAGTAAGATATAAACTATGATTCAATGAAGTTATGGCTGCAGTAGAACAACTTACAGTTCATCAACATTAGGATGGAAAATTTTGTTGACAAAGCCAATAGATGGAGACTTATAGGGATAAGCATCAGGTAGCTCCACCTTTATCTTCCACACACCAACCTCATAGGGACCTGCACACGATTCTTATAAAAGTGAAAAAAAAAGAGAGAAAAAGAAAACAACCATCCATTTCCATCTTTGAAGTTAACTAGACATAGATCCTAATGCAATTCATCCTCATTGAAGAAAATAGCCAAACAATGAATCAACCGCTTAGAAAAAAAAACAGCCGAGTTCAATTCAGGGTTAGTCTCAGCTATTGACTACTGATCTAAACACTTCACATTGAATAATTTCAATTTCAATGGAGAAAAAGTTGGACAAAGAGAAAAATATCATCTCAATTCTGAAAAACAAAATAAAAAAAAGTAAAATAATGGTACAAAGGGATGCAAAAATTTACTATCTTTAGGTCCCCGGAATTCCACAAAGAACTCTTGCATGCCGTCGTTGATCATCTCCACCTTGTAATCACTCATCATCCTGATGACCACCTGATCCATGTCAATCCAACACACCCCAAATGGAAAAAAAAAAAAAAAAACAACAAATTTAAGCAAAAAAAAACAGCTTCTGAAATTTAAAAAAATAAAAAAAAAAATATTTCAAAAAGACAACACACAGTTTCATCAGGTCCATGTCTCGGCGTTTGCTAGGGGAAGACATTGTTTCTCCCTTTGCTTGTCTCTTGTTATTTGTGCGAGTGTGCTGCTGCGCAGCTCTGTGGAATCAAATGCAAGAAGGAAGAGTGAAACTGTTTACTTAATGTTCCACATATATATATATAAAAAAAAACTCCGACCCAAACAAAAAAAAAAAAAAAATTAATTTTATATTCAAAATTAATGTGAAAAAAATAAATCTTCATTCATTTTATATTTTTTGATAAATAATTGGTTTGACCGATATAATGCAATTAATTTTATTTTTCAAATCTATATTTTTTTTTTATAAATTTTTATACATGTTATTCTTAATTTTTATAGAGATAAAACAAATTTAAAATAATATGCTTAAAAAACAAGGATTAACATGGTATGTTAATGACCTGAATGTAGCATTTTAAAATACAAAGATCAAAATATAAAACTTGTACAACTATAAAAATGAATAGTTAAACTTCATTAAAAAAATTATAAGTCAATGACAACACTATAGATATATCCTTTCAGTGTGCTTATGAGTTAGATGCCTCTTAATTTGACCATTCAAATAACATGCACTTTATTATGTGCATGAATGACAACATTCATGAAGCTTTTTAACTTTATTTGAACTTTCTTTGAAAATTTGTTGACCATATAATCCTTTTAATGAAAATTAAAACCAATAAAAATTATCCTTGTTTTAAGAAGAAAGGAAATTACTTACATTAATACATTTGGAAGTTAGAATGGATTGTTATTAGTTAGTTATGGTTATAATTAATTCTATTCATGTCTCTTTTTCTTTATAAACATACATATGCACCTAGATGCATTCTATTGAACAACTTTTAAATATATATATACATAATTAAATAAATATAGTTTTTATCATAACTTTTTTTTTATATTTTTGTATTCTCGTGTTTCCTTAACATTTAATTTCTTTAATTAAATAATTAAGCTAATTTACTATGAATATTATCTTTCATCAATAATAAATTATAAGATCATTCAACATTAATAATAAACTGAGATCATTTTAACAAGATTCTTTCTTATAATATATTTAGATATTTTTAATGATAATTTAATGAAGTTTAAGAAAAAAAATTCTCTCCTGTTAATAATTCAACTATTGCAAGTGATTTATCATGGAATTTATTAGTAGTTATGACATATACAACATTTATAGAAAATTGTATTCAAGTTATTCATATTTTTGGCATGATTCTTGACTAAAAACTCTAAAAAAAATGTCTTTACAATATATTAAGGACAAAATAAAATTTAGCATGATTTGTCTATTAAAAGTGGTGAGCTTTTCTACTAAATCTCGGATAATGGAAAATGAGAAATTTTTTTTGTATCTAAGGATGGTTATACTTCAATAAATATTCAAAATAAATTTTTAATTACATAGTTTAATGATGTCAAAAATGTTAAAGTGAATAAATAGTACACCTCTTAAACTGATTCGTTATATTTTTTTTTTATAAAGTTTTCGTGTTAGACATCACTATGCAATTTGACATCTCAGCTAAGTTGACACCTCAAAGTAACAACAATCATCTGTCATCACATGAAAAAATATTATTAAAAAAAGAAAAAAGAAAGAAAATACAAAAATATGGGAGGACTAGACCAAAATCCATATGTTAACACAAACGATACATAGGTAGATTATACTTATTCATAAAGAATTCTAAGAACAGACTAGCTGAGAGTCTATTATACCAATGAAAAGATTCTCTATGAATAAATCCTAAATTAGCCAACTTATCAACCACACATTCCCTTCACGAAAAATACGAGTTACCCTAAACCTGATTGTCCCACAAAAATTAAGACAAGTATTCCATCGATTCTGAAGCATCCACGGAACTGATTCGTTATATTAATGATGATTTTTTTTTTTTCTTTTTAAACCATTTTGTCATCAATAATTGAAATTCTGATCTGATCAATGAATATATCCTTTCATTAGTTAGTTGTAGGTATATTTTAAAATCTTATGAATTTTTATTACATTTAATCATACATAACTAAAAATAATAGTATTAAAACTTTTTCACAATATAAAAGATACTGTTTAAGTTCTAATTCAATTTATATGTCAAAACTTAAAATAGTTGGTCATTTGAAGTAATAATCCTCAATTCTCTTAGTGTGGGACTATATATTATGGGTGGTCCGATAGCGGGTGGCCTGATAAGCCCAACAAATACTCGCTAGGATAGGCTCGAAATGGCTCTGTTACCATATTACAAAGTGGACTTTAAGCCTAACTCAACCCCATAAAACCGGCTCATAGGGTTGAGGTTTGCACCCACTTATATACAATGAAAGGCTCTAATCTCTAGTCGATGTGGGATCTCCA
>Ga0123342_1007797_pt1 | contig 13927 bp, 11 predicted proteins | sample Turbeawhitnodule_FD_89960 | JGI IMG/M metagenome (GOLD analysis project Ga0123342, IMG submission 89960) | Root nodule microbial communities of legume samples collected from Mexico - Turtle bean Mexico white nodule | ecosystem: Host-associated > Plants > Roots > Nodule | place: Mexico: Nepantla...
ATATATAAAAGATAAGATAAAATATAATTTTTATATATATATTTTATTTTCTATCGTAAACATAAAACATATATATATATATATATATATATATATATATATATATATATATATATATATATATATATCACATCGTACAACTTCTCATTTATTTATATATATTACAAAAAATTTAAAACTTTTCAAATAAACTTCTAAAGAAATTCAAAACATATATACATATTCACATTGAGGAAAAAAATAAACAACTACAATAGATAGATTTCTAATTCTTTTAACTCTTAAGTCTATTCCGTGTGATCCACGATCATTATCATAATTGTTAACGTACACAATTATCATAATTGATAAACGTACACAAAAAAAATAGAGTAGGATAGAGTTTAAAAAAATATTCATTCTCATTCTTTATTTTATATAATAATGTTTTTTATAATAAATAAAATCTACAAATCATGTTAGAATTCTATTTTAATGACATACGTCATAAAAATATTTGACTAATGCATTGAATTTGACTTAGAGATCTACACATGTAGTATATATCTCTCCAACACAACTCATGAAAATAAGAACTAAGTCCTTTCATATGATAGGGTAAATTCATATGACCTGTTAGACCCACTATTTTTCAAACCACAGACTCAATCACATGGACATCTCTCGACTCTCACGACCTAATAGTTTTTTTTATATATGATTCAAATATACCAGTAGAATCATAATATCTTCTTCTAGAAGAATTTCAAATTCAATACATATCCTAGACATCTCAACATAAATTTCCCTTTCCCGAGGATAATATGTCTTCATCATACATCATATCATATACCAGATAGTCCTATACTTCTAACTAAATTCAAACATCGCTAACATGAAATTCATGTCACGTTTTACTTTATAAAGAAATCAATCACACACCATATCAATTAATATTATAAACTTTAATATGGAAAAACATGTTTAAAAAAAAATACAAAGATTATAGAATTTCATAAATTAGCATTGTCGCCAAACGAGCACTTGACATGCCTAACAAACATTGCACTTGAGGTTTCAAATAATAAAATTCTCTCAACGGGAATGGGATCGTCCAACAACCAAAGGTCTTGGGTTTTTAGAAAAAGTATTTCACCCAACGAGAGTTTGTCTCGTCCAATGAGAGTTTTTCGCAATTAGATGGATTCCATAAAACTAGATTGAAACCTAATATACACACATACAAATTACATGATATACGATCGACTTGCAATAAGATATGTTAAGGATTTGATCACACCCTATATGTGGTCTGGTTAACTGATTTTCCTTCCTCATTTGTAACTAAGTAGCAATTAGTGGTCATTGGTCTTACAACCTCTTTGGAAGAATTCATATTGAACTTCTTGAGAAGTTCATTACAATATTTATTAGGTGAAATGAAAACTCCATCCTTGAGCTACTTGATTTGAAGTCCTAGGAAGAAATTCAATTCTGCCATCATAGGCATTTCAAACTATCATACTACAAAAGTCATGACATAAAGAGGGGTTAGTTGACCCAAACATTAGATTTTAATATGAAAAACGTAGAATCAACTTTACCTCTAGTAAATTCCTTTTTAATAAGGAATCTACTCAACCTTTTTAGTGCTTGTTTTAATCCAAATTGTGTCTTCTTAAGCTTGTATACATGATCTGGGTTCAAAATTAGTGAAGCCTGGAGGTTGTTCTACATATATTTCCTTCTTTACGTACTATTTAGAAATGCACTTTTTACACCTATAAAAAAATAATTTTAATTCCTTAAGAGAAGCAAAAATAACTAATGTTCTATTTGTCTCAAGTTAGGTGCATAAGACTCACCATATTTTTTCACCAAGATTGTTTCTAAAGACTCACTTTGTGCCTATTACCTATTGGTAGTTGGACCTTGACAGAATATCCCACAGTTGGTTTCTTTCAAATTAATGTAACTCTTCTTGCATTGACAAAAAACACTTCTCATTGTTCAAAGCCTATTTTACATCTCTGACTTCTATATGAGATACATAAGCAACATGCAAACATAGTTATTTACCTTTCCTCTTGTTTTAACTCCCATAGATATATCCTTTATAGTGTTATCAATGGACAAACTTCTTGGAGATTTCTATTCCCTTAGTAAAACATAATCACTTATAAATTCTTCTTGTCTTTCTTTAATAATTGGGAAGGAATAATCTTCTTCATCTATTTTTTCTACATCATCAAGATTAAAAGAAGACTTCGTTCAGTCAAGAGGTGTTGCCTTATGATCCAGTATTTCATCAAAGACAACACGGAAATACTCTTCCACAACTAAAGTTCTTTTATTAAAAACTTTGTAAGTTTTACTTTGGGAAGAATAACCAAGAAATGTAGGTTCATCAACCTTAGAGTCCAATTTTCCATGATTCTTGATGAACATAATTCTATTCACACTTAATAACTTTAATCATAGATTCTTGGAATGTAATCATAGATAAATTGTTTAATTAATATTCTTCTAATTGGTTTTGTTTGGGCCTTAATTATTATTTTTATTAATTTTGTGTTTTTAACCCAAGTTGTTTCTTTTGAATCAAAATAGGAAACAAATCTAAGATAAAAAAAAATAGAGAATTAAATCTGCAAATGGCTTAAACTTTTTTTTTGAAAGAAAATCTTTTGTAGGGATATTCTCCAAAAATCCTGGAAATAAACATCCTTTACAAAACCCTTTAAAAATAAAGCAAATATAATTTGAAGATATTATTCAAGAAAATCTTCTGCGACATCTCTCACAACAGTGCTAAAATTAATTAGCATCAATGCCAAAATCTGAAGAAAAATTGGAAATAATATACCCAGAAGAGAAGCAAGAATACAAATTGAGACGAATAGAATGAAGATATTTGTCTAATAATTTGAAACAAGAAAGTAAACATTTGATAATTGTAAAACAATATTATGAGACAAATTTTGAATATGATTTTGTCAAAGGAAAAAATGATTCTAAAAGTGACTCCATAGGAAGAAAGAAAAGAGCTTTTGGATTGTTCTCATTTGGTTGAAAGTAGACACATGGTTTACTGATAAGTTTCAAGTTCAATCATAATAACACATGTTCAATTTGATTTAGTTCTGTTTGAGGGATTGAGAAATGAATAATATATAGAGAACCTGTGAAGAATTCAATGGTGAAAAAACTTGAGAATCAACCGCTTTTTATATGTTATTTTAATAATTTATTTTATGTTTACTGTTAAATAAATTAAAACCCTCATTTTTATCTTTATTGTTATTGTTAACTTTTCTTACTTGTAGATATATTTTGAACATTGATTTATTAATTTCACTATTGGATTCGTTGGGAGATGACTTGGGGTAATCTAACCACTTCTCTTTGTCATTATTTAAAACAAAACATTTACCGCAAAAAAAAAAAATCAAAATGATAATTATTGGATTTTCTTCTTTGAAAAGCTCATATGGGGTGAGCTTCAAAATAGGCTTAATAAGAGTTCTATCATGAACATGACATATAGTATTTACTACATCCGTCCAAAAATAATTTGATAAATCATTTTCATTTAACATTATTTTGGTTAATTCTTCTAAAGATTTGTTCTTCTTTCAACCATACCATTATATTGTGATGTCCTGGGAGCTAAAAAATTGTGTGTATCCCATTGTTTTCACACAAAAATTGCAAAAGACTCATTTTGAAACTCCCCATCATGACAACTTTTGAAGGATTTGATTTTTAAATCTTTCTCATTTGCTATGATCTTGACAAATTTTTTGAAGGCTTTAAAACTTTCATTATTTGATGCAAGAAAAGAAATGTGTATTTAAAAAATTATCTATTAGTATGGATGCATAATAATTTTTTCTGGATGTGCCAAACAAATCCATGTAAATCAATTCAAGGGTTTCTTTGAGTTGATAAAACAAGTTTATATTAAAACAATGTTTAACTTGCTTACCTTTTTGACATGCAACATGACTTTTGTCATTTTGAAATTTTAGCTTTGGTAAAACTTTTACAAGATTTTTAGAGCTTAACGTTCGTATGTGAGACATATGAATATACATGACTCTTCTATGCCACAATCATTAACAATTATCATTTGTAATCAAACATAATATATTAGACTATGCATGATTTAAGTATACTAAATAGATATTGTTATGTTTCTCTCTAATCAAGACAATTTTACCAGAATTATTTTGAATAATTATGCATTAAATTTTTACCTTCAAATCGTTGTAGCAAAGCTGACTTATATTGAAAAGGTTGTGTTGCAACCTTTCTATTAGTAATACATTTTTTTATTTTAATTGAATCATTTGTACCAATTTCTCCTTGCCTTTGTTGTCATCATCATAAGTGACAAATTTATTCTTCTTTTTTTTAATTGAACAAACTTTGTTATGTTTTCAGTCATATGACTTGAGCAACCTCTATCAAGGTACCATAAAAAAATTAGTTCTTAATTTTGAAATGGTTTTTTTAGTATTAGCTTCTGCAATGCAACAAGTTTCTTTCTTTTTTGTATTGATTGTGCAAGATTTATCTTTAACAAAAATTTTACTATTTTTATACACTTTTTAACGCTTTTGCATGATAAAATCTTAAGACAAATCTCCATTGTTAATACAAAAAATATGATGTGTTTTGCCCTTGCATTATTTTATGCTTCTTCCTCAGTCTAAGAGTCAACAACTTCCTTATCCTTCATGTTGTTAGTCACAATAATATTCCAAATATTATAATCTACATATTCAATAAATAACTAAATTATGTTTTTCCATACAAACATTTTTTTTCTCTAAAGAATAAGCGGGGTCTAATTTCAACCTCCTTAGAAACACAAATTATGCATAATCATGATAATTTTTTTTCTAAGATCTTAATTTCAATAAATTTAAAAAATAAGCTTTGAGGTCAATTGTTGAATTTTTTTTTTATGGTTGAGCTAAACCAAAAGGGTGTGAATTGGCTTTGTAAAACTTTCGTGAAAAATATGTCTCCTTCTTATACTCTTTTGAAAAACAATACTTATTGAAATCATAATGCAATTAAATTTGGAATCAAAATTGATAAATATCACACATTATATTCACAAACACAGTTTAATATGTAAAGACAAAGAAAGTTGAAAAAAGATTATGCAAAGATTTATATTGGTTTAGATTAAACTGATCCTACATCCAGTCTTAGTTCTTCAACCTCAAAACAACCGAATTTCACTATCTTTTATATGATTTTGTACAAACACATACACACGCAAATCACATACAACATAAGTGCACAACAAATCAAGTCTTGGACATAGTTAAAAAGATATAACTAATTGGATCACAAGAACCCTTGACTCCAAGGACCCTTGAAAACTCAAGAGCATACAAATAGGATTAACCCACAAATTCATAAACTTAATAGAATGAAAATATAATACCAAAGTTTACAAAAAAAATATTCTCAAGTGGTTAGACAATTCTAACACATAGCCTTAAAGAAATTCCTTATCAAAGTGACAACCATATCTTTAATAGCCTGCACTGCTTTAGTCAATTTGTAGTTTCTTCACTTGTTTGCCATCTATAGTCACACATGTAAGAGTCTATAACAAATTTTCATGATGAACTCATTTCATAGGTCACACATGAAGCATTGCTATGATACCATTAAGTTGTTATGTCTTCTTATAAAACACATTTAATACATATCATTCTATCTTAATTTATCATTTTTGTTAGATGCAAAATTATATTTTTGTTTCGTCCAACGAAATTTGGTATAACCAATAGGTTAAAGATGTTATTTATAATTTCATTTAATAAGTCAAGTGCAAGTCTTTCTGTTTGGATCTTTTGTCTAATGCATGTTTTTATTTAGATTGATGATTACTATTACGTGTGTTTCATACAAGTCTCTTTAAAAATCTTCCATGCAAGTGTTATTCTATCAAATGTATCAGACGAAACTTGGAATTCACCTTTTTTTTTTATAGAATTGGTTGGATTAAAAACGTTGAATTTATCTACTTATAGAATGAAGCTTCATGGATTTAAACTTTTGGATTTGTGGGATGAAACCTTTATCCTAACAAGTCAAATAACATTTCAGATGAGATTCTATTATCTTTCTTTTTCTTAAACCATAACTAAAAACTATCCAAATAATTTAATAATAATATTAAGTATTATATTGAAAGAGTAATATTGTTACAATTTTGAAATGTGAGTAAACATCACATATATACTTGGAGTGGAAATCATAGGAATAATTTGTGTTAGACAATTATAATTGTCATCTTTACCTTATATATTCTTCTATAAATAATTTATTTAGAAAATAATAGAACAATGATAAGTTGTAATATATAAAATTTTCTATCATATATATTTGTTCTACATTTAACAAGCAATTTGAGTTACTTCCTTAGGAATTCTTACAACTCTTTATTGTGTTTTCCTCGAATTACCATTGTAATTCACGTCAAAGATAATGAAGGAACCATTAAAAAAGTGGCAATTGCTTTTTGCACCATATCACTGCATTCGAAAAGACGAAAATGTCCTTAATAAAAATGAGGTGCATATAAAAATACCTTCCAGACTCCCTTTTCCGGAATATGTATTCTGGATTTTTTTTTCAGAACAAATTATTTTTATTACGGATTTTTTTATTCAGAATGGCTTTTTCATTTTTTTTTTGGATTTTCATTTCTGGAACAAAATAATCTCTCTTCCAATTTTTTTTTCTGGAATGTATTATTTTCAATTCTGAATTTTTTTTCCAGAATAGAATTTTAATTTTTTTTCTGGATTTTTATTTCCAAAACTCAATAACTTCTTCCAGATTTATTTTTCCGAAATATATTATTTTTAATTCTAGATTTTATTTCCAGAATAAAGGGCATTTTTGGAAATTAAAAAATATGTTAGGTGCAGGTTAAAAATAATTGGGTGTAGGAAGCATTTGACAAAAAAAAAGTAGTGGTTAGAGACCTATTAGAATGAAAAAACAAATAAAAAGATACTTCAATTCAAAATTTAAAATTAAAATGTTGGAAGAAAACATTTCTCCCCATTCCCAAAAGGGCGTGAATGCACGCGCCAGAGTTGGCACGTGCTTAGTTCAAATCTAAAAACTGCGCTCTTCGCTTCAATTCAAATAAAATAAAATCAAACTCACTCATTCTGCTGCATGCCCAGTACTGGCAAATGGAACTCACCGAAGAACAACAACGACAAGTGGAAGCGAACCGCGCAGCGGCGATCGCAAAACGCAAAGCGTTCTTAGAATCCAAAGCACAACAACAAGAACAACCTCATCGCCAAGGAGAAATCACCACCAATCACAACCCTTGGCACCTTTTCAAGTGCCAAAAGTTTCCTAAACCTCAACCCATAAAGTTCCTTGCCAGACTCGAAATATGCTCCTCCGATTCCTTCTCCGTCACGCCCGTTCCTCTCCCTTCATTCCCCTTCCCCGGTCACCAGCACTGTCTCTCCACTCTAAACTCCATTCTCTCAAATGTACTTCACTTCTCTCACTCTCATTTTTAACGATCACACCACTCTTCTGTTTTCATTAACCCTAATTTCGTTTTTCGTTTCTCAGGTGATGCTTTCGCACTTCACACAGACCACTGGAGGGGTCAAGGCCTGTGTGTTTAAGCTCACGGAGTACCACGCCGTGCTCAGACAGTTGAAGGCCGAGGCGGAGGCGCTGCAGGTGGAGGAGATCCCCTGGGCGACGTTCAACGTGGTGGAACGTCTCTCGCATTCGGTCGCTGCTGGGCGGTGGACTCCGGTGCGGCCGGAGCACTTGGCCGACGAGGAGGTAGAGCGCCTGATCGCCAAACTCCCAAGGACTCTCCTTGACGTGTTGCTCCCTTTCCAGCACGACGGACTGCGGTTCGCGTTGAGAAGAGGCGCGCGGTGCCTCATTGCTGATGATATGGGCCTCGGGAAAACGCTCCAGGTAACGAAATTCATTGTTGTGATGATTTGTGTTTGGCTGAACTATGTAAATGTGATTGTAAATTTTCTGATGTGATTGTTTGATTGATGGTTTTTTTGTTTTGTATAAGGCTATTGCTATTGCCGGGTGTTTTCTGGATGAAGGGTCTATACTCGTGGTTTGTCCTGCTGTGTTGCGGTTTTCGTGGGCGGAGGAATTGGAGCGATGGCTTCCTTTCTGCTTGCCGGCTGATATACATCTCGGTAATGTTTTGCTTTCTAAGCAAGGTTGTGGTATTTGTTAATGATCAATGGTGGGGCTGGTCACAGTTGACAATGGAAACTGTGAAAGTGTTGTTCTTGAAAGAAATGTTGAGTGCTTGAGATGACAGTAAAGTTCATGTGTTTGAATATTATGTTAATGGAATTCTTAGGATGCATAGATGATTGTACTGAAGATGGTTTGACATTGGGAGATTTGAACAGTAAAAGGAAAAGATGGTTTTGGATATGGTACCTGGACTAGATGGAAAGATTGGTTAAATGAATCAGCCATGTTTTATAAATATATGTTTTGAGAACTCTACTGTGGAAATCACTTTGTGTGGATGGGTGTTTTGTTGATTAGGTGGTTAGTTAAGAGTGGTTTGTAGTTACACAGGATGAGTTGATGATCAAGTAGGGTATTTTTGAGTGCTGGCAATTGGCCACATTAACTACTTAGAAGATTTGGAACTAAGCTGACTTCATGATTAGATTCAGGAATATTGGACATGAGTTTTAGAAGAACGTTTGGTGTTATGTGGTCATGGAAGTAAGTCCAACTTTTCAGTGCTTTACAACTTGGTGTGATTGCATTGTGCATTCAAGGCCACAATTTTCTGAAACTTAAATGAAACATGGGTTTGCATTAGTAAGTCACCAATTAACCAAGCTTATTGCAGAAAGAAAGGGAGACGGAATGATGATTAGCTCCTCATGTGATCAGTTCCTTCACTGTGATCACCGAAAGCAATGAGTAAAAGCACAACTAAATGTACACATGGTGTGAGGCATGGGAATGGGAATATACATAGGGCTATTCAGTTGGTTGGAAGAGGGGAGAAAGGGGGAGGAGGGGAAAGAAAGAGAGAGAAGAAGCAGGAAAGATCCGAGTAGATGGAATTGCAGGAATATACCCTCTCAATGGCTTTGGATAATCTGTATTTATTTTACAATTTATTTTTGCTATTTTCTCTGCATTTATGTTTTGATGATACTGACATTCCACTGATATTTGTAGCTGAAGTGAGTTGTACACTATATGTACTGCTTTCAGTAGAGATCTGGTCCTTATTTTCTATCTTTTTGCCATGCTTGTTCTCTCAGTAATACAACCTTCTACTACTACCAGGCCATCAAATAAGTTCTGTTACTATTTGCTTAGTTTTGGCTGTGATAAAAGGACTCATTGTCCACCTTTGTACTCTTCTCCTTATGGATTTCTCCATGGCCAATCCCAAGCCCTTGACATCCAATGTAAAGCTTGTTGAAACCCCTTATGAATGAGACAACAAAATAACAGTGAAATCCACATGAATACTCACATATTCAAATTTGCATTTGGGTACACAGTTGATTCTTGCATTGTGACTGTTTAAGAGTAAAACAACGTGGCACAGATTTCAAAGCCAACATGATAACATTACGAAATAAATAAATGATAGTATTATCTGGAAAATAGAATTTTCTTGCAGGGCCTCACTATGCCCTTTCCATTAATAACTTACATGAAAGCCACACCCCACGGTAATTATCAGAATGAAAAAGCTGTTCAGCAATTCACTTTAGTCTGCTGTATATTCAGTTAAATGGTCTTTGGTTAATTTATTTTCAATACTACTGTAAAGCTGTTGGTGATCACTAATGTAGATTTTACTCTAAATAATTTGAAATTATGTACATTGTTTTCCTTTTTTGTTGCTTGGCCTTTTCTATTCATGTCTTTTTTACATAATTTTTACTTTCTCGTGCTAGCTAGTTGACATTTAGATGTTTCTTCAATTTCAGTTTTTGGCCATCAAGACAATCCTATATATTTAACACGAAGCCCTAGAGTTGTGGTTATTTCTTATACCATGCTTCATCGTCTAAGAAAGAACATGCTTGAACTTGAATGGGCTCTTCTGATTGTTGATGAATCTCATCATGTGCGATGTACGAAGAAAACAGAACCAGGAGAGGTATGCTATTGAAAGAAATAGATGGAATGTATTTCTGATGTGTATAACAAATGTGATTACAATATCTATTTTTAGACTGTTTTACAACCTAATTAAGGAAATAAATAATATGTAATGAAAGTAAGAAATAATGGGTGTTTAAAACTGTACAAATCAAATAAAATCAAATCACTAGCAAATCTGTCCTAATAAATATAGAATGGAATCTGCACTTAATTACAGCATAATTCACTTGATTATGCAACACTCCCCCTCAAGTTGGTGAATGTATATCTATCATTACCTACTTGTAAGTAAGATCTTCGAATTGTTTTGTGGGAAGTCCCTTAGTAAACATATATGACAATTGGAGTCTTGAAGGGATGTACTCAGTGGCTATAAGACTATCATCCAACTTCTCCTTAATAAAGTGTCGATCTATCTTTACGTGCTTTGTTCGATCATGTTGAACCGGATTGTGTGCAATACTGATAGCAGACTTATTATCACACGCCAAGCCCATAAGAGCTTCATATTTTATTTTTAGGTCATCAAGTATGATCTTCATCCATAATAATTCACACACTCTTTGATCCATGACTCTAAATTCTGCCTCTGCACTTGATCTTGCAACTACATTTTGCTTCTTGCTCCTCCATATCACTAGATTTCCACCCAAGAACATGTAGTAGCTTGTGGTGGATCTCCTATCAACAATCGATCCTGCATAGTCTGCATCAGTATGTACTTTCATGAATAACTTTTCCCCCTTTTTGAATAACAATCCTTTTCCTTGAGAGGCTTTTAAGTAATGAATAATTCTATCTACTGCCTGCAAGTGTCTTTCTCTTGGATCATGCATAAATTGACTAACCACACTAACTGCATAAGCTATGTCTGGCCTAGTGTGTGATAGATAAATGAGTTTTCCCATAAGTCTTTGATATTGTGTCTTCTTCACTTTTGGGTTTTCCTCATCATTTCCAATCCAATGATTTTGCTCTATTGGCACTCCAGTGGTCTTACAACCCAACTTACCAGTCTCTTTGAGAAGATCAAGGATGTATTTCCTTTCAGAAATAAAGATGCTCTCTATTCCAAGGAAGTACTTCAACTTCCCAAGATCCTTCATCTCAAATTGAGCAGCTAGTCTCTCCCTCAAATTTTGTTTTTCAATCTCATCATCACCTGTAATAATCATATCATCTACATAGACCAAAAGTAGAGTGAGTTTACCACTCTGAGAATATTTTATAAACAGAGAATGGCCACCTTGGCTTTGTCGGTATCCTAAAGATACCATAGCTTGAGTAAACCTTCCAAACCAAACACGAGTTGATTGTTTAAGACCATACAAAGCCTTCTTAAGTTTGCACACCTTATTTTCTTCATTAACATTACCATAACCAGGTAGAATCTCCATGTATACTTCTTCCTCCAAGCTTCCATGCAAGAAGGCATTCTTAACATCAAATTGATGCATCTCCCAACCAAAGTGCCAAGGAGAGAATAATTCTGACTGTATTCATTTTTGCTACTGGAGCAAAAGTTTCCTCATACTCGATCCCATAGGTTTGAGTGTACCCTTTAGTAACCAACCTTGCTTTATATCGATCCAATGTGCCATTAGACTGATACTTAACTGTGTATATCCACCGACAACCCACTGCCTTCTTATCCTTTGGTCTCTCTACAATCTCTCTAGTCTCATTCTTTTCTAATGCCCTCATTTCTTCATTCATGGCTCGAAGCTAGTTCTCATCCTTTAAGGCTTCTTGTACTGATGTAGGGATTTTGATAGAATCAACAGTTGAAAGAAAACTCTGGTGCTGCATAGAAAGTTTTTCTGTAGACACAAATTGAGATATAGGATATTTGGCACAAAATCTTTTTTCTTTTCTCAAGGCAATATGCAAATCATCTAGGTTAGTTTCATTTAAGGTGTCCTCAAAAGTGTCACATGTATGAGTTCTTACCTCCGGTTCGGACAATTGAAGTTGCTGTTCGACTAGGACCTGTTCTTGTTGCCTTCGCTGATATTGTTTCCCAAAGTATCTGTCCTCATTATTCTTCTCTGGTAATGATGTTGGCGTAGGGTCTTTGTCATTCTCCCTAAGAACGAAATCCTGCAACAAAGGAAAATGTGGCAACTCAAGGTCCTCAGCTTGAATACTCTCCCCTTGAAGCTGAGAACTAGCAAAGAAAGACTTTGTTTCGTGGAAGGTGACATCTTTGGAAATATAAACTTTACGACTTTGAGGGTGATAACATTTGTATCCCTTTTTGTTGGGGGCATAACCAATGAAGACACATTTGATGGCGCGAGGATCTAACTTACCCCGATACGGACTATGAACATGGACAAAAGTTGGACAACCAAAGATACGACTCTGAAGACCAGCCAAAATGGGAATAGAAGGATAGAATGTGGTCATAAGCTGAACAAGAGTAACACCCTCTAAAACCCGAGAGGGTAATCTATTAATCAAATAAGTGGCAATCAAGACTGTCTCCCTCAGTAAGATCTAGGAACAAACTTTTGGAAAAGTAAAGCTTTAGTAACCTCAAGGAGATGACGAATTTTCCTTTTTGCAACCCTATTTTGTTAAGGAGTGTCCACACAAGTTAATTCATGAACAACTCCATTTTCCTTAAGGAACTTGGAAAGGTTTTGGTTCACATATTCTCTTCCATTATCAGAACGTAATCTCTTAATTGGACTTTCAAATTGTGTTTGAACCATTTTGTAAAATTTTTTCATGAGGAATATCCAGGTAATGCGAGTACAATCATCAATAAATGAAACAAACCATTTTGCACCCGAGATATTAGGAATAGATGAAGGTCCCTATACATCAGAATGAATAAGATCAAAAGGTTTTGAACTTCTATTATTATTCGAAGGAAAAGTTGTTCTATGGTGTTTAACAAACTAACAAACATCACAATGAAAAGACTCAACCGATAATTTTGTAAATAAAACATGAAATAAGGATTTTAGGGTACTAAAAGGAGGATGTCCAAGACGTCTGTGTTGAAGCCATATATGAGAAGATGACCAAGATTCAGTGCCTTGCTGAAGAGTAGAAGTGTGTGCCCATAGTTTAGCACATTTTTTAGTTTCTTCCTGCTGTAAGTAATATAACCCGCCCTGCTCTTTAGCAAGTCCAATCGTCTTTCTCGTGGCAAGATCCTGAAAAACACAATGGGAAGAAAAAAATGTCACTGCACATTTAAATCTTGGGTAATCTTATTAATAGACAAGAGGTTATTAGATAGGTTGAGAACATGAAACACATTTTTAAAGGAAAGAAAAGTTGAAGGTGGATATTACCACGACCAGTAATGGGGGTATTGGAATCATTAGCTACAATAATATGTTGGTCACAAGATAAGGCATTGTAGGACGAAAATTAAGAGGAATGAGGTGTCATGATCCGTAACACCAGACTCTATAATCCAGATATTATCAGTACTAGACGCATTAAAGGATAAGAAACTAGAACTCTTACCACTCATGGTTAAAGAACAAGAGCTAGTCTTACTAAGAGGGTTCATGAGAGCTCGTAAACGTTCCAACTCTTCTTTGCTGAGTGAGGGGACCTCCTCTGCTATTTGAGGGAAAGGTAGGGTCGCAGTTTCAGAGTCAGATGATGCTTGATTAGCATGCCTTTGTATGGTACCTTTGAATCCTCCAGTACGTTCCAAGACCTTCTCCTTTCCATGAAGTTTGAAGCACCTTTCCTTAGTATGACCTGTCTTTTTACAATA
>Ga0123342_1007798_pt1 | contig 13927 bp, 5 predicted proteins | sample Turbeawhitnodule_FD_89960 | JGI IMG/M metagenome (GOLD analysis project Ga0123342, IMG submission 89960) | Root nodule microbial communities of legume samples collected from Mexico - Turtle bean Mexico white nodule | ecosystem: Host-associated > Plants > Roots > Nodule | place: Mexico: Nepantla...
GGTTGGTTGTGGAGTGTCAGATCAAAGTTCAACATACCCTTTATTTTTTTATTTTTTTTGCTTCAACAACAAAGTGTAATAGGCATCATATCTTATTAGACGAAAGTATTTTGTTTAACCTAATAGATGCAATCATATTGCTCTTCATATGATAAGCTTTTACTTGAATAGACACAACCGTATATACTTCACCTGATAAGTTTTTTTGTGGGGACATACAATAGATATACTTTGCTTGGCAGACGTAAGCCTTGAGCATTTCATGGTGCACGTCAAACTTATAAATTCTTATTGTGTACTTGCAAAGTATGTTCACTTCTTTATTCTTTCAAGAGGCACAATGTTTTGTCAACATTAATATCCTTTGAAAAACGTGATGAAAGTTGCTCCACACAAACAACTTTTCTGAGGAAAAGGAAGAATGTTAGTGTTGCGGAGTCAGTTAACTCTATCTGGTCCTACACTTTGGTCAATGGTGGAAAAAAGCTACCTATCCTAGATTTGATAAGCCATGTTGTATATTAAAGAAGTTGAACAAATAAGCCACTCACATTTAGTGTTAAGTCAAAAGCATTATTGTGTCTTTAAGCTCTGATCGTGGACAAACGATAGTTGAAGAAGAAGAATTTTGTTTGTCCAATGACAACTTTAGAGAGATTTTGTAATGACTCTTTTCTTCTCAACAAGGAATGTCAACAAAACCCTTTCAACAAGAACGAGAATAATCTCTTGTAATCTTAAGCAATCCTTAGTCTTGTAGGCCTGAGGAAGAACATTATTTGTGTTCATAGTTATTTAGAAGAATGTGCTTAACCTTGTATTCATCTAAGGACGTTTATCTCTTCTGCCGAGCGAAACCTATGATCTTAGAGATCACACCCTCTGTAATCAAAGTGGTTTAACCAAGACTAACTGGATCCAAAGAATACTCAAGTTTTAGACAAGAGTAGTTAGGGTAAAGAATATTCAAGTCTTATCTAGAAATGGTTGTGGTCCAAAAAGAATACTCATGTTTAACCAGAAGTGGATGTGTCCAAATAATACTTGTGGTTTTAGCTAAGAGTGGTTGTGGTCCAAATAATACTCAGTTAAAGTCAAGAGTGGTTGAGTCCAAATAATACTCGATCTTTACTAGGGGTGAATGCGTTCCAAAAAATACTCGATTTTAGCCATAAGTGACTGTGTTCCAAAGAATACTCAATCTTAGCCAAGTGTGAATGCGTTTCAAATAATACTTGTAGTTAACTATAAGTGATTGGGTTAAAATAATACATGCTTTGTAACTTGCAGTATTACTTTTCCTTAGAGGAACCTTGATTGTGTTGATCAATAACTACATACAGTTTGGGTTTATCAGACGAACCGATACAAAAAAATATATTGTGCAAATATATATATCTTTTATCCTTTTATATTACGTGTTAATAATATCTAACTAATCTTAGAATGAGAGATTTATGAAAATAAGTTTTTAGAAATTTTTTAGTGCATCTCTCAGTTTGAAGTTGCATTTGATAACTCTTTATAAGACATAATGATACAACTCAACTCGACAAACAGATAACCAAGGATACAACAGACACTTCACAACTAGGTCAGTCATCTCAACATACAAAACCAGACCCCACCAGGCCTCAGAAAAGCCTCAACAGAAGAAGAACCAAACATGGACCAGAATATCAGTTGTTCTTCCTTCTAGTCTTTTCACAAGACAAGTTTATGTAAAATAAATTGGGCTCACTTTAGGGGTGTCAATAGAAGGATAAGCTAGAGTAGGGTGTGCTTAATAATTTGAGTAGGGTGTGCTTAATAATTTGAGTAGGGTGTGCTTAATAATTTGAGTAGGGTGAGCTTAGTAATTCGGGCTTGTGCCAAACCCACCTTTCATGACATGTGCACCTAGGTTTAGGGTTTCTTTGACCTACGTTCTAGAAGGTTTCTAAAAAATGGCAACCCTACCCCTCTATCTTGTTCTCCAAGCCATTTTCTCCTATAAATAAAGTGCCATGCCTCATGTATTTAAAACTTGAATTTGAAATAGAAAGGAAACTTTGCAAGAGTGTTTAGTGAGCTTTGTCTCCTAGAAATTGGGTCTTATCTTGGGTGTTTGTGCACTTCAAGCGGCGGTTCTTCACCACTCATCTTGTAGTCTCCTCCCCCTCCAAGTGGCATGATTCATTATTCCATAAGCATCTTTTAATCTCTTCACCTTTGTGTTTTTCTTTTCTTTTCCTTATGCCATTCTTCATACTTTTTATTCATTTATGTTTGGCTTTCTTCATCATCTTATGATTCTTTTATTTTCGCACCTTCATCATCATAATTACCATACTTGTGTGTTTTTTTCCTCTACAAGTGTACCTTCACACTTACTTAACCACTTGGTTAAGTTCATGTCCAGTGAGAATCTTCTTTGGGTTTCCCACCATAATTGCTAATCTCAAAACTCATAAACAAAAGAGTAATCCATAAAATGTACAATACTAAAATCAACTCATATCACATAATCTCTTAAAAAACTTGATAGTGTGTTTGTACAATGCTTAACCTCTTCAATTAAAACCTATGAGACGAAGCTTGCAAAATTTTTAAAATATTTTAATACACAATTCAATCTTTTATTCCTTTTTCACTCGCAAATCAATCTTGCACTCATTTGAATTAATTGGGGAATGGGTGAGAAGGTTGAATGGAGAACGGTAGAAATTAATGAAAATTGGTCGGACAAGGTATCCATTACGAAAATTGGCCATGACAACTACTAAACATCAGTTTCAAAGAGAAAGGTTAGAAAAATTTGGTAGTGTGGGAACAACAGTGTTGTGTCAAGTTTGAACATAGTAAATATGCGGTTAAGGGCCCCAATTTCTGTAATTAGGTTTTTGGTAGGATATGTTTGAACTTAAGGAAGCCTAATGATGGTGTTGTTGTATCAACTTTTGATATGAGTTTATTTTTAGGAGTTTTCACTTAGGTGACACTTTACTTTTAGTATTGAGATTTTAGGAATTTAAGAGTGAAGACCTTAGGAAAATTCCCACTCGACATTAACTTAACCAAGTGGTTAAGTATATGTGAAGGTTCATTTCACAAAGGCAAAGATAAAAGACAAGATATGGTGTGAATGGATGCAAAACTCAATTAAGCATGATAAAACCGAGAGCAAAACCAATGAAGCATACATAGACAATTAACATGAATGGAAGGAAAAATGAAGGAGAATGGAAGAAGGAAACTTATGGAAAAGGAAGTGATGTTCACGCCACTTGATGGGTGGTAACCATCAAGATAAGTGGAAGGCCACCACTTGAGAGCTTCATTCTCATCAAGATAAGACCAAGGGAGAGGAGATATCACTCACTCAAGCTCACACAAATTGTGCAGAGTTTCTTTACTTCATTCAATTCAACATGTCAAATACACTAGGTAGGTCTCCTATTTATAGGTGAAGGAGACTTGGAGAACAAGCTAAAGGCGTAGGATGGGAAAAGGGAAAAAATGGCCAGCCTTAAGGGCTTGTCCTTCTAGAAACTAGGTCAAAATGCCTTCCAAAAGGGCCAGGAACAAGCTAAAAATGCTACCCACACCATGCTACCCACAAAGATAGGCTAAAATAGCAAGGATCCTTGGTGGGTTATGAATTGGTTGCTGAGATTATTGTTCACCATGTGCTTTGTCTTTTGCTTCCTTGGTCATCTTTGTAGCTACTTGGTTTGTATCAGCTCTCCTATTCAAGGTTATTAGACTCGAGAGTCTACTCAGACTCGTGGAAGCTCAGGAAACTCGACTCATAAATCCGACTCGTTGACTCGTAAAAGTCTACTTCACATAAAAAATTTAACAAAAAATAATAATTTATGATACCAATTCCATAATATTGAAATAAACAAGTTCATACACCAACAAAATAACTAAAATCCGTCCAAAAATTCCCAAACCCTAAACCTAAAAATCACCTTAAACCCAATCAGCTAAACCCCCAATCCAATTTAAAAAGCCCCAACCTAATTTTAAAACTCCTAATGCTAAACCTAATTTGTCCTATTTCCCAACCCTAATAAGTCCCATGAGTCATGAAAAACCCACAGCAGCCGCGCATACCTTTGCGGTGCTTCGTGAGCGGCGGTGAAGGCGCGATGCGACGAGCTGCGCGGCAGTGAAGGCGTAGTGTGATGAGCGACACGACAGCTAGGGCGCGGTGCGACGAGTGGTGCGGCGGCGACGATGTGATGTGACAAGCGGTGCAGTGAGGAAGATGGTATGATAGTATGAAACCAGGTAAAAATCCCTAAAATCTAACCCAATCTTAATGAAACACACAGTTTTAAGCCTTTTTTTTCACAACTCGTTGACTCGGCCTTGAACCCACGAGTTTGACCGAGTCTGCTCTGAGTTTACTCAAAAACAAGTTTACTCCTGAGTCAACTCGCTACCATGCAGCAGACTCTCAAACTTGTGAGGGTTTACGAGTTAACCCTAGAGTTTGATAACCTTGCTCCTGTCACTTCTTACTATTTAAGTTGTCAATTAAGATGCTATTTTATTCCTATGTTGTAACTAATATTTACAAAAAGAATGCAAATGGAAACTGATTTCGGTGGCATACATTTTTTTTTTGTACTATTGGCTTCATTTTCATAAATTGGGTCGTGAAAAGCTCTGATTTGAAAGTGATATTTAAAAAAAAGTTTTTTTTTAATTATATTTCCCTTAAACATGTTTACAACTACTTTTTAGTTTTCTAAACTTTGATAAATAGTACTTAAACAAAATACAAGAAGTAAAAAAAGAAAAAAAAAGAAAAAGAAGTGGATGATTAAATAAAATTCATCATTTGTATTAAAAAAAATCATTTTTAAAATTTAAATAGATTTTTGACAAGAAATTAATTGTGGTTGTTTTTGCCGATTGACTTCCTCGTCGATTAACTCTGATGACAAGCTCTAGCTTCGTCGGTCTCTTCACAAATTCTTCCTATCTCTTGTTGTTCTGGAACGTAGCTTCGTTGAAACAGAGGGGTCCCTACCTGTTGATTGCACTTCGACGATCAAGTCAGTAAATAACTTACTAAAATTTAAGAAGTATTCAGTTTCAATCTTAGAAACAACGTACCTTTATATGGGGTTTCAAGCCCCTTTTATAGCTTACTTCTTGTAATAACTTTCTTTCACGAGAATTTAATCTCAGCTGAAAACATACTCAACAGGAGAAATACAGTCTCTTCAAGGGCGCCTTCTCTCAAGGTGATACAACAAAAATGAATCTTATCTCCAAGGAGTGCATAAAATAATAACAGAATAACCACCAGGGCACCAACTTATGCGCCAACATCAGGGGTCCATTCTGCATAAGTGGGCACCCTACTCATGACGTTACGTTATCTTTCACTATACATGCAACCTAACTACTACGTGCCCTAAAACATATGAGCTTAAGTTTAAAAGAGAACATTTACTTGACCTAGACCCCCTAAGCGCACCCTTAGGTTCATAAATATCCTTTTTTAACCACCTTGCCTTTACGTACGAAAGGTTACCTTAATCATACCCGTTTACTTGTCCAACCGGATTTACTTGTCCAACCAAGGTCCAACCACATGGCCCATTATACTGGTCCAACAACCGAGCTAACCTGCATTTGTCATACATTGAGATCCGACCACCGAGCACTGCGTCCTAAGCGCTCTAGTCCAGTACAATGGTGTATTGAGAAACTATTTTAAATAAGAAGAAAATACTTCGGCAATTCCTATCAAAATTGAACCACCGAATTCATATGTCAAATGAAAATATTTCTGAAATGTATTTTCAGATTTAGATTTATGAAATACATTTTTTAATTCAAGAAATTATATTTCAATTTTCAGATTTTATTTCTTGGATTTATTTTTCCAAAACATATTTTTTCATTTTGAATTTGTTTTTTGGAATGAAATTTTGATTTTTGAATTCTATTTTAAAATTTCATTTTCAAAACACAATAATTTATTTAAAATTTATTTTTTCTAAAAGGTATTTTTTGAATTCCATATTTTCCAAATTTATTTTTTCTAAAAAGTATTTTGTGAATTCCATATATTCAAATTCAAAAAGGTAATTTTTAAAATTTTCGAAAGTGAATCAGTACAACTTCTCTTAAATGGGCATATCCGTGTCGGACACACGTATCGGTGTCGACACTCGTACAACACTCGTAGGACACTTATCGGTGAAGTGTTTAATTCAAAAAATATTTGTTGGATTTTTTAAAATCCGAATACGGTTCTAACACAATTTTAAAAGGTATAAATACAATAATTTTCTAAAAACTCAAATTTGTTGTATAAATTTTTATTATGATTATAAAAATAAGGAACAAAATCTTTTGAATAAGTCATGAAAAATATCTTCCTGCTCCCAAAAGAATCTGAAACATACTTTTGCACATAAATATTTATTTTCATTTATATAATTCAAAATTATATAATATATAGATCTGTGTCTCCGTGTCCTACATTTTAGAGATTATACGTATCTCCGTGTTTGTATCCGTGTCGTGTTAGTATTCGTATTTGTGCTGCATAGGTTGTAGGTCACAATTGGTAAGGTAAAAAAGAATTTTCTAAATACTTTTAATTTTTTGAACTCATTTTGAAAGTAATCCAAATATGCTTTCAAACCGGTCTTAATTTACAATGATTAGATTTGTCTTCAAAACACCTCCCCTGCATGTTAGATTCTTCACCATTGCAATTGATGTGAGAGTGATTGAGGTGAAGAAGCCTTCTTAAAATCTGACTTCTACCTTTGAAATATCGATTAACATTAAATGAGTATCTATTCTCTCTTACAACAGTTAAACCTTAATTAGAGTTCTGATTAAGCCCTTTCCACTTGATTTCTGTTGCTTATATAATTTGACCGTGTAAACCTATAATGAAACCAACTAGATATTTTTGAAAACTTGGATTTTAAATTCATTATGAAAATAGCAAGATGCATGCAGATCAGCACTGTCGGTTAGAAGCAGAAATTTAATCATGAGATGCATGCATGCACATAATTGATTATTAGGGAATAATCAATATTGAAAATCACTTGAGCAAGAAGATAAATAAAAGTTAAAAAATCATCCACTTATTAGAATCTAAGAAGCCCAGATACGGATATGGGCACGGATACGACATGGACACGGAGATATACGTGATGGACACGGAGATATGGCTAAACTGAAAATTATAGGATACGGGACACAACTATATATAAATTAAAATATAAATATAAAAAAAAATTAAAAAAAAACATAATGTTTAACTTTTAATTTTTGGAGATTTTAATATTTTGTTTGAGATTTTATCATATTTTATCTAAAATTTAGTGTGGAAGAGAAGAGATTTTTAAAACACTGAATCGCGTTTTTTTTTCTAGCTTTTCTGGCGTGTTCAAAAAGGGAAACTTGTCTCCTCCGGCGTATCTAAAAAGAGGGTTGTTTCTGGCCCAATAAAAAGCGTCTGACACCGTGTCGGGCACGCTTCCGCAGCGTGTCTGTGTCCGCGGTGTATCGGAAACACTGACGGTGCCTTTTTGGCCGTATCCGAGATTCATAGATTAGAATTCGGAAATAAATGCCTAATTCAACTTGCTCTACATTAGTTGGAGATATCAGCATAACGTGTGTCAATTATGTGCACAGTTTGAATCATTTAGAAGCTGTTATGAAAAATCTAAGCTATTAATAGCTTGGGCAAGAGTAGGTTCAATTTATACTAGTAACATTACTTAAATACTTAAATGTTAATTCTAGTACAAAGTGAGTAGTTTAATACTATTCTACTCTTATTATATTTGAGTAATTTGTATGCAACCAATTTACTTCACATAATAACACTCACTGAATGCAAACTATTACATAACTCATTGTTATGATGCATAACTTACAGTAAACTGACATCTTGGAAACTGACATCTTGGCTGTCAGATTTGTTCTTTGGTATCAGATTAGATATCAACAACTTGGCAATTGATGAGTTCAGACAGCCCAAAACTCCTACTGGCCACTTCTATCCAAACAACTGGATCTGTTTCGGTTTCGGCAGCCGAATCTATCAAAAATTCATCCTGCATGGATTTGGGTGATAGAGATGTTGAGGCTGATGGTGAAGAATCCAAATTATTGCATGGAACAGCCTGCAGAACAGCAATATCTTGCTTCGAATTTTTTGCAATGAAATGAAGCTTTCCATGCAAACCTGCTAATAGATATGGAGACTCTGAATTGCTAAAGTCATACACAGGGACTTTTCCAATAACAACTTTCCATGCATCCTCTCCTTCATCATATACCTTGATCTTTCCATTATCCATAGAATTTGAAGGATCAAAAGCATATAGTTCATCATTCACTACAACACTCAATTTTGTTCCTGCCTGCTTAATTGGCCATCCTTCACCCATTCCATTTGGCATTTCTATCCATGAATTTGTTTCTGGATCATATATTTCTCCCCCAACATCAACAAAAAAGGGCCATGAATACAAACTTTGAGGAACATATAACCTTCCCTTGTATGAGGTTAGCCCAGTGGCAATAGGCCTTAACATGTCAGCCAGAAAAACTGTGGGCAGCACTCCAGCGCGCGAGAATGGCATACTAGGTACATCGGACCATGTATCCGTAAATGGATCATAAACTTCAGCAGACCGAAGAGGAATCAATCCTGCTTGACCTTGACTAACCCCTCCAACAACATAAAGCTTGTTGTTTAAGATGCTTGTCTTGCAATATGCCCTACCTGTGGACATAGAAGTAACCTTCTTCCACACATTTTGTATCGGATCAAATCGCCAAACACATTTCACAGTTGAAGCTTTAGAGAATCCACCTAGAACATAAAGACATCCATCAACAGCTCCGAAGGAACAACCACAAAAAGGCATGTCATCTAATGCATCCTTCTGTCTGAGAAGACCTCTAATAATTTCAGCAATTCTGATACCTTCTACCATGTTCCACATCCAAAACCTAGAAGAACCCTTTTGGGAATTTTCTTCATCCACAACACTGGGCATAACAGGAAGTCTCTGCCATATTCCAGAACGAGGGTCTAGAGCATGCCATAAGAGTTTATTTTGCCCATCCCTAACCAACAGATATAGCCACTCTTCAGTTGTTCCAATCTCTTTCCTTACTTTATATAATTCATTATTCATGATAGTTGCTTTCCACCTCCTAGACACCAGCCTTATATGATAGTAACAAATTCTAGGAAGTCTAGCCATAATCTGAAGGGATAACTCATCAGGGAGATTAGGAATAAGTCTTGGACATTCTTCAACTGTGGCAGGTGACATTCTTTGCCTCTTAAACCTCTCATTAGGACATATTTCCTCAGATTTACTTTGATTGGTCTTGGTATTAGTCATGCTAAACAAAGAACCCATAAGCTCAATATCTGCATCAAATACCCAACATTTTTTAAAATATGACTCAAGCCTAGCTTCTCTAAACCTAAAGGCATAGCAAGCATCCCACATGTGTAGGAAAACAAGTAAGCACAAAGTGGCCAAGCAAATGACTGCAGAAACAACTCAGAACAGGAACAGAAAAATATCTTTAACAGTGACAGAAAGCACGATAAGAACAAAATAGCCAGAAACGTCATACATATATATAGGACTATGCAAAACACATTGCTTGATAACAGTAAAATTACAAAAACATCTAACACTCCCTTCCAGCAATGATTCTAAGTTGCAGTTTCGGCCTTGCTAAGACTAAGAATTACATACAAGAAAACATAATTGAAGAACAGAATATAATCTTTCATGAAATATAATAAAAACATCCTGCAATATGAGATTTGCTCACCTCAAAATGACAACTGAAACATAAATAACCACATTATAGGAGTCTTAGGTAGGGGTGTTCATTGGATAAAAAGGCAGATGATCCAAACAGATTGGGTTAAGTTTTTGTGTGCAATTGAGTCAAACTCCACCCAACTTAACTTAAACTCCTAACAGATTTTGTAAACGGGAGACTCAATTCAAACGGAATATAATTATTCTTCAATTGAATCCTTTGTATTTTGAAATATTAATGATATAATCTGTTTTTAAAAAAGAATAATGAGTTGGTAATGGTTTATCCACACACTACTCAATCCGTGAACCCTTGTAAACAACCCCTTTTCACAAGAACCACGATTTTCACTTGGTTTCACGCGTGTCCTTTTCCTTCTATTTAAGATTATTAATTGAAATCTACAATATTAGGTATGCATTAATGCAGTTTCCAGGTAGTTTAACCCACCAAATTAAAAATACAAAAAACGTGATACAACATTCGCAAAACAAAAACTGTTCAGATCGCAAGGAACCCAGATGTGAATTGAAATGGTCAAATAACCAAAGACACAAATTTTGAAACTAGCTACAGAAAACATACACTAATAATTTTTTTTTCCCGTCCCCACAATTCATCCTTTTCTTTTTCTCATATATTTGGAAAATTAACTTAAGAAAATGACAAAAATAAACCCAACCAAGAGAGTGAAGGAGCATGCTTGAAGAAGAATTCCAATTTACCAAGCAAAAAACAGAAGCTTGAAAGGAAATTTAAGAACCCAGAACCTTTTTCTTCATTCACACTGTAAAATCGAGGAGCAGAAGACAATGATAAATTTAGAGACCAAGCAAGCATAAAGTAAAATGAAATGAATAATAGTAAGGAAGAGAGGTAAAACTGAGAGAGAGAAGTGTAGAAGGGATTAGCATAAAAAAGGAGAAAGAAGAAAGAAGAAGAAAGAGGATGTACAAATTGGAAGGATCTGTCAGTTGCTTCTTTCCTCTGTCTGGCAAGTGTGGTGTTTGAGTCAGTGTGACTAATAAATCATTATCTATTTAAATAATTAAAGTAAAGTAAAATACATTTTATATTTCACACTCATTATTCTAGAGAAGCTTTTATTACACACCTTGATTTCAATTTTGTCTTCTGCTATGCTTTCTAATATTCGATTCAAAAATTATTTTATGCTTTCTAATACTACATATCGTACACTATGAAGATTGAGCTAAAATAAATAGAAAATGTTGAATATGTTTGTTTTTATCACTCAAATATAATTTAGGTTCAAATATATTTTTAGATCATACAAATATAATTTCGTGTTTCTTCCTGGAAGATTTATGTAAGCAGAACAATTTGATTTTTTTTATTACCGATTTTGGCATATTTCTTTTTTATTATAAATATAGGTAAAATGATCTCGTATCATACTGAAATCGTTCGATGATTTCATTTATTTGAAGAATAAGTCGTAAGAAGTTAATATCAATTTAATATTAAGTTGGAAGTGGTGTCAAATTTTACAATTTTTGAATTAATTGAAAGCGTAAATAATTTTGTTTTTAAAATTGTGAGAGTCGTGTACGCAGAACTTTGTCATCAGTGAAATTTTGATTTGAAAGAACTAAAATGATTATTAAAGCGTTGATGATAGAAGGGAGTGAGAAGTGTTGGCCTGTTATGATTTACCTGTAGATGTGGTGGTATTACTATTATGATAGGTTCATCAATGGTTGGTGAAGAACAAATAAGCAGATGATCATATATTTGATGCACACATTCATGATGTGTATAATCATTACGTTTACAGTTATGATTTACTTTATTATATTTTTATTTTGTTTCTATTTTATGATTATATGATTTTGGTTGTATTTTATTTTGTATTGTCTAAATTCTTTTTATGTAGTAACTCGTTATGTTTAATATTTTAAAAAAAATATTGTTATTATGTTTTCTTTTTCTTACGGCAACGTTTTTCAAACTTGAAAAATATTGTGTTTTGTACTTATATAAAATCTTATTTATATTATATGTTTGAAATTTTAATAAACTACTTCAACTTCTGATTTTATTTAATTTGTTGTTGAGGGTGTATTAATATATTTTTGTGTATAATTATTATGTTTATAGTTATAATTATTATTTTATTATATTTTTTATTTTGTTTATATAAGTTATATGATTTTGGTTATATTTTATTTTGTATTTCTATTTTTTTTCTATAGTAATTTGTTATGTTTAATATTTAAAAAAATATTGTTGTTATTTATTTTTCCTTAGTGCAAGGTTTTTTAAACTTAATTTTTTTTTTGTGTTTTGTATTTATATCAAATTTAATTTATTTTACAATTTTATGTTATATGTTTCAAATTTTAACAAATTACTTGATTTTTTTATTTTTTTAATTTGTTGTTGAGTTTATCTAACACACCAGAAAATATATCTAACTATCACCGTACAAGTTTTACCAATTTCTATACTTGGAGTTTTCAAAATATTTCTATTACAAGATTATGACTTATAGAAATACAAATATTAATAATATAAAGTTCAAAACAAGATCCTAAAATCCTCCAGAACCTTCGATACCTGTACGATCATCTCTTTATGTAGTATAGTCATCGCAGTTCACAACAACAAGAAAAACAATGGTAAGCTAGTGAAAATAAAATTTTATACACACCTAAATCAAAAGAGAAAACATAAAACAATCACATAGATCTCACGTGGATGTACATATCCAACATATTCAACACACATAATAACAACTAACGCCTTCCGGAAGACCCATATTAAGTAAGTTCTACCAGAGACTAACATCTTAACCAAAGATTACTAGCAAATCCAAGAGAAAGGATCAGGGTAAGTTCAATACAACCCAAGTCGTGCATCTCATATGTCACGGTGTGCGTTAACCCCCTATTAGCATCTCACCACTTGATATCTTAGTCTATGTGACTTAGATCATCAGTACAACTTAGAGATCTTTGTTAATACTTAATACACAAACAAACATTAGTTCATACATTATCCAAAATGTATGAATTCAACTTCATACCATTTTCATCGTACAATATCATTCAAAATACAATCCACAACATTCAAAAGTCACATTTAACAACATAAAAAAACAACACTTAAATACTAAATTATCAAAATCTAATATTTCTACCAGTTTAAATAATATATAAACAAACAACATCCCTATAAGATAAATTGAATAATGGGACCACATCCTATCTTGTTATGGTATCATAGCTCTTCCTTTGAAGAGCTCTGTTGCACGCTCTGCCTTCCTTGTTTTCTTTATCTTTATAACTTTTACTATACTTACTTTCCTTTTAGAAAAATGGCAGAAGAAAGAACAGCAAGATCGACTACGACGGAACCCTCTACAAACAGCTACCTCTATCTTCATCCTGGTGAAAACCTCACGGCTTCACTAGTTCTTGACTCGACAAACTAGCACTCTTGGAGTAGGTATATCATAACGACGCTAAGTGCGGAGAATAAAGTGGAATTCGTCTTGGGCACCCATCCCTTCCCACCAACGAGCGATCCCAACTATTCGGCGTGGGTCAGATGCAACAACATGGTGGTGTCCTAGTTAATGCATTTAGTATCTCTTCCAATTAGACAAAGTGTAATCTGGATGGATGTTTCTGTAGATGTTTGGAATGATTTGAAAACAAGATATTTCCAAGGTGATCTCTCTAGGATTTCTGATTTGCAATTAGAGGAATCTTCTTTATGTCAGAACAATTTGTCAGTGACTGATTATTTTACGAAACTCATAATTATTTGGGATGAGCTTGATAATTTTCGACCTAACCCTATCTGTGTCTGTCAACATAAGTCTTCTTGCTTTGTAGCCTCTGTTATTATTCAAAGGAAATGCGAGGACCAAGCCATGCAGTTTCTTCTAGGGCTTAATGATCAAGCTGTTAAAACCAAAACAACCAATTGATTCGAAGAAACAACCGATTGTTTGTTTTGGTACCATAACAGAAAAACTGTTTTATCTTTGACTGAGCTTTAAATGATTTAACTGCTTACGCTCCAGTCTTTAAATGCTTTGACCAATCTTTAAATGCAA
>Ga0123342_1007799_pt1 | contig 13924 bp, 14 predicted proteins | sample Turbeawhitnodule_FD_89960 | JGI IMG/M metagenome (GOLD analysis project Ga0123342, IMG submission 89960) | Root nodule microbial communities of legume samples collected from Mexico - Turtle bean Mexico white nodule | ecosystem: Host-associated > Plants > Roots > Nodule | place: Mexico: Nepantla...
CTTGGGCTTACGTTGGGTCCCCCTTACCCCCCCCCCCCCCCCCCTTTAAGCCCATTTAGGTTCAACACCCCCCCCCCCCCCCTTATTGGAGTGCAACCTCCGCGGGACAACCACTTGGGTGCCAACTCATGCACTCAATCTCTCGGTCATCCGCCCTGGGAGTGCCCTATCTTATTCACGTGCCATGCATACAGATCACCCCTGGGACGTGACCCTTACCAGTCATCTCTTTCACAGGGGTTCTTTGATTGTGACGCACCCTACCACCTCGTCCATGCCCCATGCATGGACCTTCTGTGACCTTGACTTCTCCTTTACTGAGTGCTGAAATGTGGCTTGGAAACCACCCTTTTTCGGCTAAGCTTTACTGTTTGGGTTGCCGAGGTCCGAGGCCTCCGCGACCCGCACCTCAATGCCGCCCCCTCCTCAGCTGCCCTTACCCGCAAGCTCACTGAGACTCTGGCCTGTCCTGCCAGCCTCCCAGTGGACCTAGTCTTCGGGGCCCCACCATGACTTGGTCTACGCCCAAATCCGAGGACTGGTCGGTACAGTGATAGGAAGATAAAATGAAAAGCAACTCTGATTTATTATGATTAAGTTAAAATAGAGAGAAACACATACCAGTGAGTATATGAGAAGAAATTTCTTGATGAATTTGTTAGAATTATAGGCCTTAAACAAGAGCGAAGTGAATTGTTTTTAAAAGATTTTCTCAAACTTTGAAGGTATAGAGAAATCCAACGAAGAATCAAAGAGAAAGGAATCAAGTTAGCTAAGAAACAAATCTATTTTATTATATTTCCATAAATTCAACCGGTTGTTTTTATTAGCAATTAATAAAAACAAGTCAAAACAGATATAAATGAGATTAAGGATAGAAAGAATCACTCTTATACTGATTTATACGGATTCACTCTTATACCAAGAGCTACATCCAGTTCCTAGAAACCACTGGTATTCCACTAAGAAATCAACAACAACCTTGATTACAAACCACACACCAAAGAGGTGATCTTGAACCCTTCAAGAACACACACCTCATTTGGCAAACAACACACTACAGGTCACAAAACACCCTCTGGATTAGCACACAACACGTGTACAGAATTACAGTATTCAAGAGAGAATAAGGATTGATCACACCTGATACAGATTGAATTCAAAAGTTACAAAGCATTCATATTCCACTCTTAGCAAAATTCAAAGCTTAAGGCAAATCTTGGAGAAAACTAATTTGAAAGATGTTAAAAACATTTAAAACATTAGCCAAATCAGTTTTAAATCAATTAAAATATATTTACCAAACTTAACAAATTTTGTTAAGGATTTAAAAAAAAAATCGGTTGAAATGTTGAAACAACTAATTGAATTGGTTTGACAGCAAGGTCAATGAATTTCAAGCTTTGTCAAAACTTGTTTCAAAAACACTAAGTGTAAAATAACCGATTGAAACGATAAAACAAATGGTTGTTTTTCCACTTCTTTGTAAAACACTCTTTTTCAATTAAACCAACCTTGGATCCTAACTAAGAGGGAATTTACAAATTCAAACTACCCAAAACCCACACACACAAGCAGCAACAAGGCCTTCAACCAATCTTCATGGATTTGGAGACATCAAACTTTATCTTCAACATTTTCCCTCTATTTGATGAAGACAAATCCCTAGTTTGCTTATGTTGTTCTATTTGAATTTGAAAGCACCTGCAAAACAGACAAAATGCATGTACCAGAGAGCAATCATATCCACGTTACTCTAGCACCAATGAACTAGTTTTCACCATGTGATTTTCATAAAGAAAACCAGTTAATCAGTGTGAATGAGGTACACAATTAGAGTTTATGCAGCAACATACTAAACCAATTTAAACCAGATTAAAACAGATATGTAGCAACATACAAACCAGATAATTCTCCCCCTATTTGTCTTCACAAAAAGAGTAGAAGAACGAATTAAAATAGGAAAAAAAATTGTTCAGCAAATTAACACAAAATAAGAAAGTAAAGTAGTAAAAGACTTCAGTCATCTCTGTCGTATTGTAGCTCAAAAAGCTAATTTTGAACAGCTTCAATCTGCTCATCAAGGTTTTGAAAACGTGCCACAGAGGACTCATGATGACTCATTTGTTCATCAGCAAAGTCATCCATCCTTCTCAGCATCAATCTTTCAAATGGAGACATAGAGGTGATGCATTCTCCCATGATTCCAGCGCTTGGACCAACATCATCATCTCCAGCTTGGAATTCAACATCAACATCACCACTAGCAGCAGTAATATCAGCTTGCTCTTCTCCACCATCTTTAGCATGAGCTCCAGTTGAGTATCCAGCTTGATCACCGTCCTAGCTGACCCACTTTCCACCAATTTTGGTGAAACCCATCTTGCTACGGGAGCCATTGTTGACTTCATGTGATGTTTTAACCACATTAGATTGCTCCTCCTCAAGATCAACTTCAAAGTAATGCAGAAATTTAGAAATAAGGATAGCATATGGATAATGGTAATCACTTAACCTCATGGATTTTAGCATATGTTCTTTGATGATGTGGATCCAATTTATCTTGACCTTGTTCATATTGCAATAAATGAAAACAAGATCTTCCTCGGTCAACACAGAGTGATTACTTCCTCTTGGAGTCAGTATCCATGTAATAATGAAAGTCATAAGCCTCTCATTTAGCCTCAAGCCTACCACAAAGAAGTTTCTTGCTTTGGATTGTGGATTCTTCAAATAGCTTCTATAGAACTACATTCTGTTAAATTCCTCAACCACTCCAATGTTCCCTTTATTTATCCTCAACCCAGCATACTTCAGTCCAGTAATGGCAAACCAAAATTCATGTGTAATCTCCAAATCAACTTCTTTCACATGAGAGCAGAGGTTGTCACCAACAATTTGAAAATTTGTGTAGAATACTCTCACAAGGTCTGGATAGATATTCCCAGACATTTGCAGGAACCTTTTCAGCAGCTTTTCTTTTAGAAGGTCTCTCACTTCAGTGAGTTTTTGCTCTTTCAACCAATTGAATGAGATGAGTTTTGGATTGTTGGTAGTCTTCCTACTTGTTTCATGTAGGTATTTTTCAATCTTTTCATCTTCCCCAGAAAACCAGCTTTCTAGGCACCCACCCCTTTTCACACCATGGGTCTTCATTCTTTTGGATGAAGGAGGTGTTGAGTCCATTGAGCAAGAAGGAAATTTCAGAGAGGTAGAAGAGAACAACAGTTTCAGAGTGAAAGCAGAGAAAATAAAGAGTTGATTCTGTGAAGGAAAACAACCTAAACAAACACAGTTATATAAGCTAAAAAAGCAATCAACGAAAATGACATTTAGGGGTTGTTTTTCAAAGCAAAAAAGAATCTGTTTAGAGAGAATACTGGCACATGTTAGCCCTCAAACAGAGTGCACAGAACTAGCACATGCATATTTGACTAGTCATTAAAATTCTAAAATTTTCAAGAAGAAATGGAATATATTCCTATTTATGATGAAAATAACTCCCAACCAAATCGTATTCAAAGCCATAATAAAAGTAATTTTGACTCATAATAGCTTTGAGAAGAAATCAGCAATAGAGACAATGCACAAAGATTTAAAACATCTTCAATGAAATGCTGTCAGGGATGAAACAATCGATTGTTTTTGTGAAAACAATTGGTTGTTTTTGTGTGACAACAATTATGATCTTTCACAATTCAAAAGCTTTCACAAAGATGAAAATGCAAAATGCTACGCACACAAATTTTTGTGTGAAGACTCTCAAGAATAATGTGCAATTAAAAGTTTTACTCCATAATCCAATCCTGATCATTTCCTTTGTGACTTGATCCTTTAATCCAGTTATTCTTGGTCTCGAGGAATACTTGCACAAAAACAATATCAAGTAGCAAGATTTTGGTCCCCTTACAAATTTGGGTCCATTGGCATTAATTGGATCATTTGAATCCTTAGAATTCTTAGAATTCTTAGGAACCCATTTAATAATACCTTTGGAAACAGAAAACTTTCTAATTTTACAGAATCTGACAGAATGGACCTTTTTCATACAGTAAAAGTATAAAAGGAACCAGTTGTTTCGACTTTTCAATCGGTTGTTTTTCCTTGATGGTTGAATAAGGCTTTGAAACACAACTTTTCTTACTTTGTGGCTTAAAACCCAATCCAGATTTTCTAAAAACACAATTTTGATATGCCAGAATAGTCTCAAAATTTGATTTTCCTTTTGAAAGCTTATCCACAGTTTTCACAAGATAGTGAAACTTCTTTTCAAGAGATTTACAATTTTCATAAACAATTGAGTCACACTTGTAAGAAGAGTTTTTTCTAAATCAGTTATAGATTTTCAAAATCATTTTTTAAATTTTCTAGCTCTTGTTCTAATGCTTTGACTCTATTTTCCAACCAATTATTCAAGCCTTTCAATCGGTTGTTCAAAAGAGTCAATCTATTAGCTTCTTCATGAGTTTCTTTGAAAGCATCAAGAAGTTGGCTATAGTTTTCAAAATTAATTGAAGTGCTGGAACTTACACTGCTTGATTCGGATTCATCCTTTGCCATAAAACACAGATTTTCCTCTTCATCTCCTGAAGATGAGCTAGAAGAAGAAACTTCATTATCTTGACAACCAATGTACGCTTTCTTGGCTTTGCCTTTCTTTTCTCCTTTCTTGCTTGTTCCTCTTTCTTTAATCTCATTGTTGGGGCAATCAACTTTAATATGACCCTATTCACCACAACCAAAGCATGTATATTTGTTAGAGTTAAAAACATTGAGTTTCTTGCTATTATACGTGTTGAAAGATTGATTTTTGTTGCTGTTTTTTCTTTAGGAATTTGCTGAATTTCCTGGTCAGTAAGCTTAGTGTTTCTCCTTCACTGTCAGCACTTGAGTCTTGACAGTTTTGTGTCCAACACCCCTCAGGGCAATGTTTTTCACATGCTTATCCTCATTTTCTTGAACATTCAGCCTGTTCATCTCTAACTCATGTTCTCTGAGCTTCCCAAACAGTGAGACAGTGGTCACAGAGGTTAAATCCTTAAACTTAGAGATATAAGTGACCTTGGGCTGCCAAGATCTATCTAGGCACTTGAGGATTTTGATGTTGAGTTCCTATTTTTCAAACATCTTCCCAAGACTCATGAGGTGGTTGAGAATATGGGTAAACCTCTTTTGTACCTCAGCAATTGTCTCCCCTTTCTGCATCCTAAACATCTCATATTCTTGGATGAGAGCATGCTTCCTTGTTCTTTTCACGCCATTTTTTCCTTCATGAGTGACTTCTAGAGTATCCCACATTTCCTTTATTGATTCACATTGAGACACCCTGAAAAAACACATCATAACCTAATGCAGATGTAATAATGTTCTTTGCAATACAATCATATTAAGCCTTTTTGCTTTCATGCTCAGTCTATTGGGACCAAGGTTTTTAAAAATCACTTTATCATTTTCAAGCATAGGAACAAACAAACCATTTTTAATTGCATCCCAAATTCTTTTATCAATTGATTCTACAAAGATTTTCATCTTTACCTTCCAGAACTGGTAATTTACACCACAAAACAAAGGTGGTTTATTAATAGATGCACATTCCCCAAAAGGTAGTTTATCACCCATGAAAATAGATTTTGAATCAAAACTTGGTTGACTTTCAAGAACCTAGCTCTTGATGCCAATTATTAGAATTATAGGCCTTAAACAAGAGGGGATGAATTGTTTTTAAAATATTTTCTCAAACTTTGAAGGTATAGAGAAAGTCAATGAAGAATCAAAGGGAAAGGAATCAAGTTACCCAAGAAACAAATTTGTTCTATTATATTTCCATAAATTCAACCGGTTGTTTATGCGATCCAACCGGTTGTTTTTATCAGCAGTTAATAAAAACAAGTCAAAACATATTTAAATGAGATTAAGGATAGAAAGAATCACATTAAGTGTAAAACAACCAATTGAGACGATAAAACAACTAGTTGTTTTTCCACTTCTTTATAAAACACTCTTTTTCAAAAGGATTTGATTTAAACCAACTTTGGATCCTAACTAAGAGTGGATTCTCAAATTCAAACTACGCAGAACCCACACACACAAGCAGTAGCAATGCCTTCAACCAATCTTTATGGATTTGGAGACATCAAAGCTTATCTTCAACAGAATTGTCATTTTATTGTTTTAATTTGATCATAGAAGTTAGTTCTATCTATATTTGAATTTGGAAGCATCATAAGTTTCTAATTTAATCTATTTTTTATAATTAAGTTTTTTTGATATTTAAATTCAAATATATTCATTTAGTTTGTTGGAGGTCAAACAAGATTCTATGTTGGGGAGAGTGACAAGTGTCATATTTCAATAATATTTCATATTAAAATACAGGCATTTATGGATATTAATTGATAAAATAACCATAAATAACCCTTAATTTATGAATTTATACCTTTTTACATATTTTGGGATTTTAATTTAAACAAGAATGATTTATTCCAAAATTTGTGTTGATTTCAGAATTCTATGAAAGAATGGAGATGATTGGGCAAAAGGAGAATATACAAAGCTAAAAAGGGAAAGTTGGAACACACCAGCAATCACCAAAGCTCACCCAAACTCGCCTAAGCCAGACACCCTAAGAGGATCTCGCCCAAGCGAGTTTACTTTAGTGACGTTGTTCCTTTTTTCGTGCAACTCGCTCAAGCGAGCCCAATAACACCTAAGTGAGAAGTCACTTAGCCCAAGCTAATTAGGTTAAATAGAAGGCTTGAGCACAACCATAGACATTCAATGATTGATAGGAAAACACCATTGAGTGAATTGTAATCCAATTGGGAGAATATGAGGTGTTAAAAACCCTAGACGAGGCAATCGTCAAGGAGAAACATCCAGAATCTTCTTTTCTTGCTCTCCCTGTTTGTAACAGCTAACATGTGTGACTAATTCTACCCTTTGGGATTGGGAATAATTTGTTCAAACTCTAATGTATTGAGGTGATATCTAAATATAATATTTCGTTCTTGATTGATGATTGATATTATCATTTTGTTAGTAATGTTTGTTTGCCTTGATCTCAAAATTTAGATTTGACTGGAAAGTACTTCTAAGTTTCTGACCCAGATGATAATGCTTAACATATTTGAATGCTAGGACTAGATTTGAAATGTTAATTGCTACCAACGCCTGATCTTCCTGATAAGAAGTTTTTATAAATATGCGAGGAATCCATATTTAGGAAGCATCTTAATAATTTTATATGCGAGGAATCCATATTTGGGAAGCATCTTAATAATTTTATATGCAAGGAATCGATATAAATGATTTTTATACGGGCATCAATATCAATCAAAGGGCACAATATTGTCATGTTAATCAAAATACAAAAGAGTGAGAAAGATGAACCCCCAATCCTTATTTTCCCAATTGAAGCAACAAACTCTTCGACTTGTTTTCTTATTAATCATTGCACTCATAACAAAACCCCAACAAAATTTATTATTTTGTTTTCTATTTAGTGAACCTTTTACTTTATTATTCAATTGTTCCCTGTGGGTTCGATATTCATCCTTGGGGACAAATTATTACTTCTGAAACACAGTGCACTTGCCGTAGAATAGTCATCACGTTGCAGCAGTCTGTCGAGACTATCCCCATCTCAATGTTCGGCTTAAGGATAGGAACACTCAACACAAACATATTAACCATTGAGGTCCACCAATACTGAGTAAAGTTGATGTGAGTTGAATTGGCACAAGACAAGGTACAACATAATAAGTAGGCTTAAGGACAGTTCAATGGAGGACATTGCCTTCCAAATGAAGAGCCAAACTCGTAAGAATCATGAGTGTCATATCCTTATACACAAATATAGGGCGAAAATGGAAAGTAAAGCAAGATCAACACATGAACACAAGTAGAAACACAATATAGAATAATTAAACTGATTAAAAACAACAACTAACATATATGAACCGATTGAAAGGAGAATTAAGTGTTGGAAATAAAAGGAAACACAAGAGAAACAAGAACAAATGGTGGAAATTAAAGAACAACACCTAAAAAGACAAACTACCGATTGGAATTGCTAGAAACATGGAAATGGAGATGGAAGGAAGAAGGAGCTTAATTGGATAAAGACTTGAAGGAGATGGACATGCCACTTGGATGGTGAAAACTCCATGATGAGTGCTAGTTGCCGCCACTTGAAGCCCTCCAAAGCTCACAAGATAAGACTTAGTGAAGGAGATCAAATTTCTCACAATTCTCTCTCAATTTGAGTAGAGTTTCCTTTCTTCAATTTCTAAATTCTGAATTACATGAGCAATGTCTCTCTATTTATAGTAGAAGAGGGATGAAAAATGAAAAGACACAATTGAAATTCAAGAGCTAACTTTGGCGCCAACTTACAAGTCACATGAGAAGTGTGACTTGCTTTCCTACTTTGGCACCTTCTAAACCCTATCTACACCTACTCTTATGTCACATGGAAGGTGTGACATGGTTTGTTCATTAGTACACCTTATTTAGTATCTACACCTCCCTTTTAAAGTTCTATTAAAAAACTATACAAAAGTAATTACAAAAAGAGTCATCAAATGATGCTCATCTCCCAAAGCTTTAGCCATGCTCCTAGTAATCCTTTGAGGCAAGAAGGATGTTGAGCTCATGGGTTGGGCTTGGGCCCCCTCTTGGGCTTGGGCCTCAGACGCCTCCTCTACTTGGTCTTCGTCAAAAATGCTCAGTCAGCTTACGGTTAACTCATTCATTTTCGCTCTCCAACAAGGTTCACTACTAGTCTCAGTTGCTCGATCGACCACCCCACCTGGAGCGTTAACCAAGTCAAAACCAGACCCTGTCCCACCACCCTCAACATCAGCACCTGAAGGTCCCCTATAAGAAGAAAAAGATGAGGAGGACCCGCTTGGAGACTAAGAAGAATTTGAAGAAGACATTACTAACCTAGAAAGGCGAACGGACAACACCTATTTATAAGATCCCACCCTCGGCCATACGAAGTGTCACACCATTTAAATCATTAGATTGATCCACATCTAACAATTCTCATTTAAAAATACGGATACTGAGGTAGTCCAAAATTTTCCCACCAAAGGATCTTTCGGGAACATTATAAAGCACATCCTCTCAAAGCCAGATTTGCAGATTCAACATATAGTCCTATCCCATCCAATCGCAAAGCCATCGTACAACCTTGTCTCAGAGCAATCGTACGTACCCATGCCATCCAACACCGATTCATGATGAAACCGTATCAAGACTCTTCAAGATAACTCTCTCGGTCATGGGAGGCAAGTGTACTGCTAGGAACCGAATGGTCCTAGGACACCATGGTTCTTGGTACCAACCGAACGATATAAGAAGGTATTAACAAAAAATGTATTAACGCAAAGTTAAATCATATGAAAAATTAGGTAATATGAACACTAATCATGACACACATATTAATCTAGGCCCAACCGTAAAAGGGCTCATCATACCGTATAAATAGGCACGACAACCAAGGAAAAGGTACGTCATTATTAAATTTATTGCACCATACCGACTGAATACTTACTTGAGTGTCGAAGAACTTTTTACAAGTGTACTCCCAACCGAGAGTCGAAGCACGAGCACTGACTGATGAATCTAAAGAAGAAAAGAGATCATGACCGAAATGATTAGTTGTTCAACCGGTTGAAGATACTGTCTCAGCCCCTCGTACAAGAAAAAACATTATACGAAAGTGAAACATTTGTCTATAACTCGTTATCTTTTACAAATAAAAAATTCAAAACTTTGAGAAGTTGGCTTCTAAAAAAAATGTAAAGTGCAAATTAAAACATTCTATAAAAATAAACATTTGTCAAAAACTCGCTTCTTATATTCTATAAATAAAATATTTAAAATTTGAGAGTACAAAGAATAAGCTTGAGAGTAAGAGAAGAATAAAAATAGGTGCATATATTATTATCTGAAAGGCAATTTTGTTCTATTATCTTATTATAATAGAAATTTTATTAACTGAGCAAAGCCCTTATGATTTCCTCTTCTGAAATGAAATAATCCACCGTTCAAATCTATAATATTATAAGTTTTTCTTTTTTTCTAAATGCTCTATAATACGATGGATACATTTAAATTTTTTATAAAGACTTCTAAAAAAGTAAAAAAAGTAATTCAAGTTACAAGTTATTTGTAGTATATAAATTTGAATTTAACTTCTTTCCTTTTCCATTCTCTATATATTTTCTCAAAATTCAGAGACCCTTTCTCATTTGCTTTGCTTCAATTAGGGGATTCAGTTTGGAAGTACCTGACAGCACGTTAGAGCTTCTCTAATTTTTCCTAACTTTTGTATTTTTTCCTAAAGGAGCACAAGGATTGCGGTAAGGAAAAAGCTAGATTTTATTTGATTTCACTCTAAAAAAATATTTAACATAATTTATTTATTAGTATATATTTACATCAATTTCAGATCTGATGTAGATGTGATTGATGTAATAAGTAAAATAGTTTTTACATCACTTCTTAAATCGAAGTAAAATCTAAAAATATTACAATAATTATGACTAAAATTGATATAATGGATGTCTTGTAAAGCATTTTTTAGTCGATTTTTGAAGGACATAATACATCAGTTCTATAAGGTAATTAATGTAATATGCTACATTGGTTTGTCTTAAAAAATCTATATAATATGTCATCTAATCAGTTCAAAATCATGGTTATTGAATTAAAATACGAATGTTTTTCATGTATTTTCAATCGTGAATCGAATGTTATGATGAATCCTAATATACATAACTATAATCAGTATAACCCAATAACAAAATCCTTAAACAATTATTAATTTTTATATAAAAAATAAATAATATAACAAAGAGTTGTATATTAATTCAAACTTATTTTATTTTCAAAATAAAATTAAACAAAAAGAACCCTTAAATAACAACTTAATAAAAAATATATGAATAAATATATGCTAATTTAAATAATATTAAGAAAATTTTATAAAAGAAATAAACTAAAAACAAAATATTAAATAACAACTAATTTTATTTAACAAAAAATATAATAATTTTATATATTATTTTTTTTATAAAGAAACAAAATAAAAAATTACATAAAAAATATTACTACCATTGCAAAATATGAAAGCTGAGCAAATAAATCATTGAAGTTGTTTGGGCAAGAAAAGATAAAAAAAATGTTGAAAAGGCATATTTTAAAATATTAATCTAAAGACCAAAAACCTATTCATAGTTCTCTCTCTTCTCTCTCACGTTGATCTTCTTTCTCTTCTCTTTCCTATTCATCTTCTTCCATATTTTGTCGCTCCCATCTTGATACAACCCATTAAGTTATGACACTTCACAAATATGTCAGTCATCTCAGCATTCAAGGCAAAACTCCACCAAATTTTAGAAGAATCTCAGCAGAAGAAGAACTGGACATGAGCTAGAGCATTAGATGTTCTTTCTTCTGGTATTTTTGAAAGACAAGTTTATGTAAATAAATTAGGCTCACTGTAGGATCAAAATAAAAGAATAAGTTAGAGTAGGGTGCACTTAGTATATTTTAGGTTTGTGCCAAAGTCCACTTTTCATGACAATGCACCTAGGATTAGGGTTTTTAACCTAGTTTCTAGAAGATGTAGGCTAGCTTGGGAGGCACTCCACTTTGACCTACCTTCTAGAAGGTTTCTCACAAATGGCACCCCTACCCTTCTATCTTGCTTTCCAAGTCACTCTCTCCTATAAATAGAGTGTCTTTTCTCATGTATTTGACACATTGAATTTTGAATAGAAAAGAAACTCTGTCAGAGTGTTTAGTGAGTTCAGTCTCCTAGAATTTGGGTTTTATCTTGAGAGTAGTGCACCTTAAGTGGCGGCTCTTCACCACTCATCTTGGAGTCTCCTCCCCCTCCAAGTGGCGTGACGACACTCTCACCATCCATAAGCTTTCTCTTTCTCTTCATTTTTTCTTTTCTTCACCATGCGCTATTTCCTTTCCTTCTTATGATCATGTGTTCTTATTTTCCCCTTTTTGGTTTCTATATTGTTTGTCTTTCCATTTATATGCTCTTTAATTTTCACACCTCATCATCATCATCACCTTATATTGTGTTTTTCTCTTTACCCTCTAGAAGTGAACATTCACACTTACTTAACCACTTAGTTAAGTTTGTGTCTAGTGTGAATATTCTTTGGCTTTCTAACCATATTCTGCTTAAAACAAAAACTCGTAAACAAAGTGCCACCATAAAATGTGCAATCCTAAAATCAACTCCATCACATCTTCTATATGGTTCATCTTCTAACAGGTTCATACTGCGTTGGTCCTATTTTCTAATATTCATCATTACAAAAAATCGTATAAACACTTATAGTTTTAATATAATAATTATTAAAAACTATTATAATTAACATTATGATACGACTCTTAATTAAATAACTGTCACATTTCATATTAAAAATATGATATTTATAATTATTATTTTATAAAATATATCATATTTTAAATCTCACGTTTTCATTTCCTCCATTAGATTTACTTTATTTTTTCCTAAAAGATTTCATTTCACACACTTCTCCAAAGTTTGGATTTTCCAAAATCCTATTCTCATTCATTCTTGATTCCCTAAAATTTCTCAAAATCCTTTGTTTCTTCGTCATTCTAAATCTCCAAATTTTTTTCTTTGTTCAACCTAGCCCTCACTCGCACCTTCACCGTAACCCATTTTCCGTCAATATCATTCACACTGAGTTTCTCACAATGACTCCTTACCATCAACTGGATTGCGAATTGTCAGCCTCACTATCAGACTCACTATTTTGTTTCGAACACGATGTTAAGAGGTAAGTTTCCCTCTCGTCAGCTTCACTCATGGTCAAATTGGGATTTTTTAATAAATTTGTGGATCATGTGCAATGTGGTATTTGAATACTTATTTATTGAATTTTTAAAATTAAGCAAAGTTTAGATATTAAATTATGTAAATTTAAGTTAATCTATGATTTGGTTGGTTATTTTAGGTTTTATTGGAACTTTGCTATCTATGAAGCTCCAACATGGCTCAAAAACCCTGCTTCCATAGTTTGGACACATGCCAGATACAAACACGTGTGTCAGACACACCCAACTTTTGGACATGTCGATAATAATACGGTCCACCTCCTTGGTCACATTTGTCACAAAAAACTAGCGAGAAAAGAGAAAGACGGTGTCGTGAGCTGTAGTGACAACAATGTTTCGCGCAAGCTCACGGTTCCCCTAATCTCCATATTGGAGTATACATTATGGCAACGACACAAGCCTCTACCTTCAGAGACGGAAGGTTGATGGCGTTGGGTGGCGGGGGAACGTGAATGATCTCCAGAATTTCTTTAGAGATGGACAACAAGGGGATGGTGACAACACTGCGACCGAGAAAAGTTTTGTGGTGGTGGTGACAACAACAAGACGTGAGAGGTGAGGCAGAGAGCCAAAAGAAAGAGGATTATGACGATGAGGAATCCTTTCAATTTAAATTTAAATATGATTTATTATATAATTATATAATTATATAATATTTTATATTTTTTATAATTCAAATATTATATTTTTATTTTAGTTTATTTTTAAATTACAAACATAAAATTAAATTTTATACTTTAAATCTATTTTTAAATAATAAATTAAAATTTTATTAAAGATTAATATTTTAAGATAATATTGAACTTTTACTTAAGAAAAATATACACTACAAGAAAATCATGAAATAGAAACCAATTTGTAGAAACCAAAATAATTAGTTACAATAGTAACTAAATTAGAGACCATTTTAGAAACTAAAAAGAAATTTGGTTTCTAAATTAGTTTCTATTGTTTTCTATTATTGTTAAATAGTTTCTAAATTGGTATCTAATTAGCAACCAAGGTTTTTGCTACCAAATTTAGA
>Ga0123342_1007801_pt1 | contig 13923 bp, 5 predicted proteins | sample Turbeawhitnodule_FD_89960 | JGI IMG/M metagenome (GOLD analysis project Ga0123342, IMG submission 89960) | Root nodule microbial communities of legume samples collected from Mexico - Turtle bean Mexico white nodule | ecosystem: Host-associated > Plants > Roots > Nodule | place: Mexico: Nepantla...
AATTTGAAGAAATAAAAAAATTTAAAAAAAAAAGGAAAAAAATGTGAAAAATTGGGGATATTTTTTTTGTAGTGGATTTTATATTAAAAATTGAATGCTTAACGAAAAAAAAAAAAAAAAAAAAAAAAGCGCGTAACGTCTACTTACGCGTCATTGACGGGGAAATTGTCCTCAACACAGAATGCCACGTGGAAGATCCTAATTGTTCGAGGTTGTGTTTTATCTTCTCGGGTACTTCACACGTATTTTTGTGGTTTCATTGTTTCCATTTTTCCTTCTTCAAACTTGGACCATGCCTTAGATCTTAAGAAAATAGCAATTAATTTTCCTCTGAATATATTATAGGGTAGAAGAATATTTACATATATCTATTTTAATGCCACCATGCAATTTCTTTTACTTTATGGACTGTTTCTGATCAAGATAAAAACTACAAAAACTCAATAGTTTGATTTGATCAAATGTAGCTAAGGTCACAACTAAAATCAATCAAGAAATACTCATCGTGTCATAGAGTAACTAAAGTTAAAAGTTATTCAATTAAAAATTAAATAATTAAAAACTAAAAGTTATTAAAAAAAAATTAAAAATAAATTATATATTATAAAATTTATTTATATAAAATAATTTCTAAATTAATATCTAATTAGTTACAAAATTGTACCTATCAATTAATTTAAATTCTAAAACTCATAATTATAAATTTTAATAATTAATTAAATATTAATTTTATAAATTTTATTAATAATAAAAATTATTTAAATATTAATATTTTTTTTATTTAAAATAGTATTTAATTTAGTTAATATAATAATTAATTATTATTTTTTTAAAAATAATTTTTATTTAATAATTTTTGTAGTAAGTACTTAAATGGTGTGAAAAAAATTAAGAACCAGAAATTAAGGGATAAGAATGTAGAAAAAAAAGTTAGAAACTAAAATTCCGAATTTTATAAAATATAGGGTCGAAAATTATAATTAAGTTTTGTTGAAAATTCTTTGAATATGTTGAAGTAGGTAGTCACAAGTGAAATAGGAAATATATATATGTTCGAATAACTAGTAAGATGGTTTAAAACATCATATTTAATACGTGATGTTAAAAAAATTTACATAACTCAAACAATGTTCAAAGATTTTGAGCACAAGGTTCGAAAAGTCTGAAAAAATATATTTAAAAATTGAAAGAAGATTTTGAGAAAAGTTGTTTCAAATTAGAAAAAATGAAATAAATAAAAAAAACAAGTTATATCTTTCTGAGAACATTGTAGAGGATTGTGAAGTGAGAAGAAAACGTAAGTTGAAAGTAATATAAATTGGTCATAAGACTATATAAAGTAAAGAAAAGGAAGCAGTTGAAACAATTTTTTGATCGTAATAAAAAAGTGACTTTAAAAACTAATAACTTTTTATTTTTAAAATTGATTTTTAATTAATGATTTTAGTAGCAGTAATAATCTCACGTATAATTTTTTAAATTTTTTAATAAAATAAAAGTTTGTAAGTAATTTTAAGAATTGTTGATGAGGATATGAATTTTAGAAATAGGTGTGGTGTAGGTTTTAGGAAATTGTGAAAAGAATATAGTTTTTGTTTTGATAGGTGGTATAGCTATCATACTATATACACCCCTTTGGACAATTATATGTCAATTATTTTGAGAAGTTTGATAGTTGCAGCCGACAGACATATTGGATATGTGCATTTGTTTGTACGCATGCATGTGTAACATCATTAACATTCATTATTGAATTCAATGGTTTCATCAATCTTAGACAACCTATGAACTAAATTCCCATCAACATTTTCGCATCTCATTCCTATTTTTTATTACTTATCTTTCACTCATTCATTCATTTCACCTCTTTCTCTATCCCTTCTCCATTCATTCCATCCACAAATTCATCACTTTTTCCATTCTTATTGTACTAAATCACCAACAAGATATGCTCATAATACACTCACAAACTTTAAAACACCAAAAAAACATTCACATTGAATAACTTGTTAAAGGTTTCTAAATTATGTAGTTTGAAATTGTTTTATGATTTAACTGCATGTGTTTCGATAACTGCGTTTTCCTTAATCAGTGCGTTTGTATTTTGGAATATCTAATTGTTTGTCTTATATTAAATCTTTTTTTTTGTCTAGTATTGTTTGTCTAGTTATATATATGATTTACATAAGTTAATTAGAATAATTATTTTCTGTATGGTTGATTTCGGTTGGTTATGAATAAGATTAAAATCAATATGAATACAATCTTAAATAATAATAAATATTGAATATAATAATTTTTTTATTTTCTTCTCGTATTATAATATTTAAAATAACAAAAATTGTTTTGTACGGATAATTAACATTTAATATTGAAAAAATTTGAAAACAAGATTAAAATACAACCAGATATGAGAAATAGGTAAAATATAAAAATAACACATATGATCGAAAGAAGGTTAAAAACAAACTCAGCTAAATTATCTATCATTCTTTATTAAAATAATATTAAATAAGACATTCTATTAACCGTTCTCTTTTAACTAAGAATTATTATTTAATAAATAAGTATATGAGAGATAATATCGTTAGGGTCAATTATCGCATTCGAATTATTGTGTTTTATCATAGTTTTATCCTTAAAAGGCACGTCAGTGTTTTGAAAGAATATATAAATTATCATTAACTTAAACTCTCATGAGCGATGTGAAACTATATGGACGGTACAGAATAAAATATTTTACGTCTTATATGCATTATTGATATTCGAACATGCATGTCTAATATTCTTTGCCTAAGGAGAAGATGGATGTTTGAATTTTGATGTAAACTTGAGATTCCAAAAATTCCTGAATATAAATTTGATATATGTTATAAGCAAGAAAGCTAATCCCGAAGAAGAAGAAGCTTAGGAAATCTGAATATATGAATATTGTAGATGATGTTTGTGTGACATTTTAAAAGTGAACAGCCAAAAGTCAACATTCCTAAGGATATAAAAGAAGGAGATCGAGTGGCTCAGACTTATTCTAACTTTCATTTTCTCTTGGAATATTTTTATTTAACTATGCAACCAATCAATTTTTTCTTCTTCATTTTATACAAATAAATTCAAAAATCTAATTTCAAATTCATAAAAATGTTTTATCCACTCTTAATTGTTGTTATCCTCTTTCTAGTGCACTGGTGGATAACACGTAGGATAATCCTTTCTTCTTCTTCTTCTTCTGGGACTATGAATTGTGATCAAATTAATTATTGTATTTTTTTTATACTCTTCACTTTAAAATATGTTTTATTTTTCTTACTTAAAAAATAATCATAATTAAATTTTAATAAAAAAATACTTTGTAAACAAAGAATAAGAACTATATATATATGTGAGAATATAATAAAAACTTATTGCGAGAAATAAGAGAATTTAATAATAATTTTGATTAATAATTTTGATTCAAATTGTCCATCTGCATTCTTTTTTTTGTTAAAAATAAAAAACCATCAACCACTCATTTAGTATATACTTTACACTAATTTTATAATGTTTTTAGAAAAAAAACACAATGATATAATATACGTGAGATAGAAGACAAGTGAAGTTTCTAAGAGTTTGTTTCATGATTTTTTTTAATATTTTCAAGAATTAATATAAAAATAAAAATATGTATTTCTCTATTTATTAATTAGAAGGTTATAAAAAAATTTAAATTTCTGTTTTATTAATTTCTAGGACGGTTATATAATTTTATTGGTACAGTTTTTATTCATGTGACCAAAATTATTTTTTAACTTCCATTCTTAATTTTGTTTATTTTATTGAATTTAAAATTTAAAAGGAATTTGAGAAATAAAAGAATTAACATAAGTTTGTTTAAAGTAAAACTAAAACTTGAAAAAAAGTAGCCCTAATGTTATAACCCTAGTTGGAGTGATGTGACAAAAGTTCAAAATAGTTTTAAAGTAAAAAAAAAATGGAATTGAAAAGTAATTTATAGTGGAAAATGTACTATTGTTCCGTACTTAGATTCTTATAACATATTGGGCATCCACCCACTTTTCAACTTATTCACTAATTATTTGAGTTTGAATTTTGATTCTATGCATTAACAAAGCTTAATCTTTATTATCATCATAATAATGGTTAGGCTTCCAAAATAGCCATCTTCTCCATATGCCCATTCATTGGTTGACTTCAACTTTCATACATATAATCATGCTTCCAACTTTCTTAACACATCTTAATATTTTAATGGAATTATCTTATTTTATATATATGTATCACAAGAAAATTATAAAATATAAATTAATTTTAAAAACCAAAATAATTCCTTATTATATTGACAAATTAAAGATCATTTTACAAAATAAAAAAATTTTAGTATCTAAAATAATTTTTATTATTAATAAAAAATATAAAATAGTTTATAAATTGGTATCTAAGCATTAACTACTAAGGTTTTATCGGTTAATTACTTATATTTTAAATTAGTTTTTAATAGTCTTTTAGAAAAACTAATTTAAAATCTGAAATATTAGTAGGTAAAATCTTGGTAGCTAATTTAGATATTAATTTAGAAACTATTTTATAATTTTTTATTAATAATAGAAATCACTTTAAATACCAATAATTTATAATTTTTTAGTTTTTAAAAAGTTAATATAATGACTAATTATATTTAATTTTTAAATTTGATTATTATTTAATGATTTTTTTAGTGATATTGAGACATAGATAAATTATTTTAAACATGTTATTTGTCATTTGTTAATATAATTATTCTAATATGATTCATATCTATTTGTTATATATAAGGTAAAAATAATGAAATATTTTAATTTGAAGTAATTTTATCAAACCTTATATACCAGAATTATTCTTTTACATAACAGTTAAGTTTCATGTTTTATTGAAATATTTTTTTTATCTATATATTATGTCATATTATTTTTGAAATACTTTAAAAGACAGATAAGTTGTGTGTAATTTTTTTTCTTTGCAAAAAGTGTACATATTTTCTTTCCAACTCGTAAATTGTGAGTTTATTCTTAATTAATGAATAATTTATAATATTTACGTTCATTAGTTATTTCATTATCGACACAATTTTTTGTTCATATACCGATGTTTTAATAAATGTTATCTATTTATTATTTAACTATTAAATATACTATCTCAAATGATACTATTCTAATTTTATTTTATGTTATTACATTATATTTTCTTTATGTTATTTCTTTGATATTATGAATATGTGGTTTAATTTTTTTAATGTCATAATAATCGCAATATTAATATGGTTTAATAACACAAAAGAATCAATTATATCTCAAAATGATTATATACGCGAAAAAAGGTAAAACTAACTATTTGTTGCTTTATTTTTACTTATAAAAGTAATTAACTATTATATTATGGATCTTATCCAAATACTATATATTTTTAATTTCACAACATGATAGATTGAATAAAAAAAGTTATTAGTTTTTTTATTTATTAAAATTTTAATAAAAAATGTGACCATTTAATAAAAATTAATCAATTTATTCATTAAATTTTTTTATGATGGATATCTAATCCATTCTTAGAAGTAATATTTAAAAATTAATATTTTCTAAAAAAAAAGTTATAAAAAAATCAAAATCAATTTTGTAAAATAAATCAAACATATATTTCTGAAAAAATTTAACAGAAATTTTAAAAAGTATTTAATTGAAATTTTTTGGTTAAATTAAGTTTGATATGTAAATATTCATAAAATAGTCTAAGGGATCATTAATAATCTTATGAATGTATTTAATCTAATTCATTCTTTTTTATTTTTTTATACTAAATAGATTGAAAGGATTTACATGTAGAGATTATATGAATGATAAATAAATTATTTTGTTCTAGTATGTGTTTATAACACTTGAGCAGAAACTAACTCATGATATTATCATTTTTATAATGTGATATTGATAAAAACAACTAAACAGTTTATTTATCAATCTCATCGTCCACGTGGCAGCATAATGAAGCGACAAGAGTTGCATAATTAGTGGGACAGAATTAATTACAAATAAAAACATATTTTAACTATTTTTTGTTAATTATATTGTGAAAAGGACATTAATACGATATTAGAGTGGGTATTTAGATTCTTAAAAGACTTGGTCATGCTCCCACTTTCAAACTCAATCGCCAATTATTTTAATTTGACTTTTCATTATGTGCATTAACTACGCTTAATCATAACAATGATCAGGCTCCAAATCTTTATATCATTTCCACATATTTGGATTGGTTCTCTCCATTTTCGTAGTTATACTCATTCTCTCAACTTTCTCAGCACATATATTTTGAGAAGAAAATGGATCTGAACTAAAGGTTTTCATTCTATTAGTGTAGCATTTGTAAGTTTAGGATTTAGGGTTTAAGAATAAAGGTGGTCTACCAATTGACACATTAAGGTATCAGTACAAATTAAAAAATCTCGGATAATCAACCTTTGTTAGGAAGCAAACATTTATTATTGAATCAGATTAATAATAAGGCCAGAGACAAAATAGGTAGCAAAGAGATTTTAGTATATATCAGAAGGTACACAAGAAAAAAAGACAGATCACTTATTAGGTTAAAAGTACACTTGATCACTCTGAATGTTCTAGGTTTCAGATTGTTAATTCTCTTGTCTGCAACAATTAGAAATTAGAAATATGTGTTTGTCAAGTCACTAGTGCCGTTTTGGGAGGAATATTATTCTGATAATTATTCTCTGTTATGGTTTATGCAGGAAAATATGAAACAACAATTTGGTTTCAAAGGCCTAATAATGATCAACAGTTGAATTGCTGAACCTTAGCGTCTAGTCGCAATCCTTGACCTATCTTGCAGATTAAATGCATATGTTCTTATCTTTGCCTCTTATCTTGTGACTTATCCCTTGTCTTCAGGCACTAAGTTTTATTCTAAAGCAGACATTAGAAGTTGGTGTTTTATAAAATTCCATAAAAAGACTAAATACTTCGTATATATATAGTTATCTAATCTCATTTTGGCATGCAAGATAACACTCATACTGATCATGTTTCTGATTGATTCACTTTGTAATTTTTTTACACCATTAGTGCATAGAAAATAAACTGCCAAAAAACAAACTCTTAACTTAAAAAGTTGATCAAAATTTCATTACATAAGTCCCATCAGAAGTACAATATTCTAGTATTATTCCTGTTAGGACAAAACTCTTCCAAGTTCTCATGTTATGTGTATAGTAGCTAAGGCACAGCTTAGCTCTACCTCACTCTCTGCAGTGCTAAATAAGCAACTAGACGGTAACCTACCAACATCATGGCCATTATAGACATGTCAACCCACAAGTGGTTCAAACCCACTGATTTGATTGGAGGAAATTCTCCAACCTTGCACAAGACCCCCTTTGAGCACTCATAATAATCATCATCCATGTACTGCACACCAACAAGAAGCTTGTAACAGTAGTAGCTATAGCTTAAGTACTTGAGCCACTCTATGAAGGGAGGAATCTGTTGAATATAGTAGCCACCAGCAATGAGGAACACAAGGGTTGTCACAGAAGCTAAGGTAGTGGCCTGTTTGACCTCCATCAAAATGGCCCCAAATGCTAAGCCAAGGCTTTGAGAGACAAGGACACTGTAAAGGACCACTAGGAGGGAAAGGAAAAAGGTGAGTGGATGAGGATTAAGCCCTCCCATCCAATAGATTATGAACACAAATGCAGTTGGAAGTGCAAGCTCTATTGGCAAGTCTCCTACTGTTCTAGCTAGAAAGTAGGAAGATAGACGGTACATCCCAGATGAACGTTCCTTGATCAACATTCTTCTCTCTTGTGGAAATGTGAAAACAGCATTGTAGAGAGGGTAGAATCCCCAGAAGACAGAGAAGAAAAACAGCAGGGCTATCTGCATTTTCAAATACACCTCCATTTCAGATCCAATGAATTTAGCTAACAACTATAACAAGTCAATAACAATAGTCTAATTCCACTTGCAGATTGTTAAAGACCATATTATTTACCATAAGACCAAGTTACTAAAGATCAAAATTTCAATGATATTATTGATTACAAGATTCTTTGTAACAACAAATCCCTTTCAGATAACAATAAAAACCAAAAGAAAATGTGCTCTTGATAAATAAATCAAAGGATAAAGTTAGATGAAGTTGCTAAGTTATTTTTTATGTTACTCCTCCATCAGAGTTAGAATTTTATTTTAATAACAAACGTAATAAAAATTGACACTAAACGTCAACATAAACTGTTTAAGATGAAACACCCTTGAAAAACAGCATTAAAAACACATAAGAACCAATAAAATCGGTGGAATATAAAGACAAAAGAACACAAATCATATTTTAAACTTGAGGGGGAAGAAACATTTTAGTTATTGGTGTTAGAAAACAGAAACTCTGAAATGATGTGATTTGGACATGAATACAACATTACTTGAATGTGAAAAGGCAGGAATACTCTGAAAATAAAGAACCAATGATATGTTAACAGCACAAGAGTTAGTTGATGATGTTCTGTTCTTACTAATCAATAATGATCAAGTTACTGAACTTAAGAAAACTCTTACCCTGTCTCCAATGTGCGATTCTGGGGTGTGCCACCACAGAAGTCCTCCAAGGAAAGCGACACTTATGACTTGGAAAATTCTCAGCCTGTTGAAGGCTTCAAACCTTCTCTCCCTCAGCCCCCTTTGCAACAGCACTTTGAACTGATGCCACCAACTTGTGCACCATCGCTCAGGTTTTATTTGATTTCCTGCATCAATTCAGCAACAAATCTATTTCAGACCTATAAGACTTATCTAACCAAATGAACATTTGAAGCATATGCCTGTGAATGTTTTTCATTGAAAAGTTACAACACTTACTTGTGGAACCATCCTTAATGACTTCATAGTTATTCACTTCCAAGCTGGATAATTCATCTTTCAGCTCAGTACCTATATTTTTGTCATAAGCAGAGATTAAGGCTTCTCTAACCAACTTATTTTCTGCCTCCTGGCTTTCTCTTTGTTCAGTTCCATGCTTGGAGGAGTCCGGAGCAATTCCTGCAGTTTCTCATTCTCAAAACTCTGTATATATTTAACAACACACAAATATGGTTCTGTTTAAAGAAGTCATTTCAGAAAACTAAGATAATTGAAAGTGGCCTCTCATTATAATCCCATAATACAACAAGAAAGCCTTATCTCACTGTGTGAAGTCGGTTACATGTACTAAAACACTTCATTTGACACACTTAAAACTCAAAGCTTCATGAATATATACACATAAAATTCAGTCATGACTTCATAATACTATTACCAATATTTGGTATTAAGTTGGTAAAAGTAGTAGTAGATGGTATCTGTTTAGATGCATTAGTATAAGGCTTGGAGTATTCCTGAAATACCAATAATTTAATCCACAATAGAAAGTAAAACCGTGATTGGCTAAAATTGAAAAGAAAGAATATTACCATTGGCAAGATCAAGCAACAAATCAGCAGGATTGACAATCATGGATGTGGAAAAACCAACAGAAGAAAAGTAGGCCATTGCAGTTGAAGCGGGGCCATAGTAGATGGGGCATCCTTCAGAAAGCAAGACCACTTTATCAAACATGTGATAGAGGCGACTAGAGGGTTGATGAATGGTGGTGACAACAGTTCTTCCCCCACTAGCCAAGCGTTTGATTGTGGTCATGATCCTTTGTGCTGTTGTAGAGTCCAAGCCAGAAGTGGGTTCATCCAGCAGCAACAGGCTTGGATTGATGAGCATTTCCTGGCCTATGCTCACCCTTTTTCTCTCCCCACCTGATATCCCTCTGAATAGGGGGCCTCCAATCATGCTACCCCTGCACTTGCTCAGTCCTAGCTCACTGATAACATGCTCTACATGTTGAGCTTTTTCTTCCTTGGTCAAGCTGCTGGGGAGCCTCAGAAGTGCAGTGAAGAGCAGAGTTTCAGTCACAGTGAGATGGGGGTATAACACATCATCCTGAGCCACAAAACCTGTTCTTCTTTTCATGGCTCCTGAAAAAGGCTGGTTGTTATATGTTACCTTTCCAGATAATTTGCCACTAAGCCTTCCTCCAAGGGCTGTGAGAAGTGTGGTTTTGCCACTGCCAGAAGGCCCCAACATAGCCATTATTTCTCCTGGACAAACCATACCCGTGACTCCTTTCAGTATGGTCTTCTCTCTAGAACTCCCTGTGCTCCCCCAACACATACCCTTCTGCTCCACTTTAACTTTGTACACCAATTCCTCAAACTGCAAATGGAAACAGAACAAATGCCAAAAAAAGTTAAATACTAATGCCCCACATGAATGAAAAATATGGTGGTGGTGTAGAATCAATGTAATGGTATATACTAAGGGAATGACCTTCAAAGTTATGGGGTACACAGCGAGTTTTAGAAAAGATTGCTCGTTTGTTTGTAGGACAGTCTCAGTCATCTTGGGGGGTCCTTCCTGAGGGTGACTGTTGCTGTGATCTGGTTTGAGTGCTATGCAGTTTTCTGTCATGGCTAAAGAAAGTGAGAGGTTTGTAATGTTTTGGTGGTGGTGATAGTAGTGACAACTGAGGTTTGAGAGAAGTTAAGAAGCTCCTTTTAACTTTGCTTCCCGTTGTGGAATGAGAGGAGCACACATCTATATATATAGCACAAGCTAAATTTTGTTACTGTGCACTAACTAAGATACTGTTTTAGGACTCGCATGGATGGTGGACTCCACCATCCTTTAATCTCAGAATTATTCCAAGAGAACCATTCACACCTAAAAACTATAAACTCTGAACCATTGCTTATGATCTCCGTTTTGTTTACTTTTCTCGGTTTCTCTTTTGAGTGTACCTATAACCAAACATTTTTCCTCAAGTCACCTAATTACATCGTATCATAGTTTTCTTTTCTTTTAATCACCTTCTTGAACAAGGATACATAAAATATTTCTAAGTTTCGACATCTAAATTACTAAAAAGTCGATTTTGATTTTAAGTCTAACTCAACCGATAAAATCGAGAGTGTATCTAACACTCTCGTTGAGTATTATTATAAGTACCACTTTGGCACAACATGCTCCATTGATACAAAGACACCATGTACAGTGACTAGGTGGCCTAAATTACATGCAGACAAACACAAACAGTAATTTGGAGACTACTCAGATATCATCAACTATTATTTAAAACCACGCATATAACACATGATAAATATGACATAAACACAGAAATATGCATATTTTAAATATTATTTTTTGGTATAAATTTTTTTGGGGAAGAGATTAATTACATCCCTGTCTAAGATTGTGACTAACTAAATAAAATGTTTACAGAATTTTCCACGATAAGAGAACAAATGTGTTATACATGAGATCTGTTTTGCTTTACACTGTCATTGATATAAGAAAATACGACAACCATTTTTCGATTAAAAAATTATAATTTTGAGTGTCAGTGCACCATTACTCTAAATATAAAAGAATCTATTTTAAAAATGAGTTATAGAGTATTATAAAAAAAATGTAATATTTTATTAGAAGAGGTCAACCGTGAATCACTAAACATCATTTGGTCTAGATAAAAATCAAATCTGAAATCTTTAGAAATACTTTTTAGGGTGATATGATACTTTAACTCCCCAAGCACTAAAATATACAATCTACATCCTAATAAATTATTAGTTTAATTATATTTATTTTATTTTTTAATTTAAAATATTATTATATTAATATAATTGGTTGTGAAATGTATGTTTATTTATTATTTGAGTGTAAAAGAAAATTCTTCTATTTTTTTATTAGCACATTCCTCCTTAATTAGTTTTCCAATGTTCTTCGTGGACTCTCTTTCCATGGGGGATAAAAATAGGCTTTCACGTACTATATCATTTGCCTGCACTATATATTTTTTTTGAAATGTCAGAATTGTCCTTCACTTTTTATTTGAAAGAGGAAGTTCAAATGTGTAGTTGTTGCCTCTCGATTGTTTGTAGGGTAATGATAGGTTGAGAATTTATATTTTTTATAATCAGATTATAATTTTTAATACTTTTTGTATTATTTAATTTTAAATTTATTTTTTATTATATATTTATTTCTAAACTCATATTATTTTTAATACTTTTTGTATTATTTAATTTTAAATTTATTTTTTATTATATATTTATTTCTAAACTCATATAATAGTCGTATATAATTCTAAAGATTTTCAGAGTATTATTTTTCTTGTTTTTAATGATGGTGAAGGCAAAGTTTAATCACTTGAGGTGTGCTGGAGATTGTGGTGGTGTTCAAAAGTTTGAGTTAGTTGATTTAGAAAAAAATAATGATTAAATATGAATTTTAAAATTAAATGATGATATATAAATTTTTTGGAAATTGAATATTCTTACGCATTCTATAAATGAAAATCCAAAATTAAATTAAAGAATAGGAAATTCAATCTAAAAAAATAATTTGGAAATATGAATAATGACTTCTAATAGAGGGATCGTGAAAAACAATTTTTATATTTTAGAATTCTTCTTTCGAAACCTATTATTCTTATTTCAAAATTATCTTTCTGAAATGGATTTCCTAACCCTAAACCCCATCACAAAAACCAAAATCTAAAATTGAAAATAAACCACAAACACACATTTCTTTTATTTGTACAAAGCAAGAAAAAAATAATTGCAAAAAATACCAACCACACTAACACTAAGACCTCCCACAAAATACTCAAAACAGTAAAAAAAAATTACAAAGAAAAAGAATCAAATCCCTAAATTTATTTAAAAAAACAACTGAAGATATTTTCATTATTTTACTAGTATAGTAGAAGGTCACACAAACGATAGAGTGATGGAAGCACAAGCCCTAAAAATAATACCATTTACTCTCATTACTAATGTTTTTGCTCGCATTTTTACATTGTGCAGTCTCTTAAAATTTAATTAACTATTGTGATGTTTTCAATTCTTTTGAAGAAAGCGTTTAAAAGATAAAATTAAAACCAACTGGTAAAATAGAACTTGGTGACGTGAATATGTATGGTATGAATACGACTGTTATTTCGAGTTTCCATGCTTCCTTCATAAAAAAAAACACAGCACTTCTCTGTCTTAAATGTTTAGATCTGTAGCAATCTGTTACATATGATATTCTGTGTCTATTTTAGGTTTTGACGGTATGAATGCACGGTGCATACTTGTTTTAATATGTCAACATGCGGCTGGGAGATAACTTTTGATTAATTATCACATTTGAGGTATTGTCGGTTTTGGAGGTCGGTACTCCGGAATTACAGGAATTGTGTCACTTTTAATAGGGGAGTGGTAGATGCGTCTGAAGTGTTCGCTTTGGTGTAGGTGAAGATTTGGTCTTGGCTCCATGCAAAGTGCAGGTGATGTGTTTTTCATGGTTGTATCTGGGTCTATGGTAGGTGTCTTAGTTAGGCGTTCAATAAGGTGTCTTTTTGTATAAGGGTTGCACAATTCCTGAAGTGATTCCCATTTATTTATTTTTTATTGTTGATAAAAAAAGCAAGAATGTATATTTAAACTGCTTTTAACCTCGATTTCTAAGAAGACTATATTTATGGTACATGAACACCTATATTCTTTATTAAGACACATGGATGCAAATGGTTGCAAGATTTCCTTGCCTCCTCATATTTGGTATTCCTGGTTATCTTTCTCCATTAAAATTTTTAATCTCACTTAATCCATTTCTTTGAAATGAATTAGTGCAAAAAAAAAAAAAAACAAAAAAAAAAAAAAAAAAAATATCTTAAATTTTATCACCCAAACAATTTTATATTAATTTTTATTATTATTTTTTTTTTTTGTTTTTGTTATTTAAAATTTTTTATTTTTTTTTTTTTTTTTTTTTTTTTTTTTTTGCACTAATTCATTTCTTTGTAATTTATTAAGTG
>Ga0123342_1007802_pt1 | contig 13922 bp, 4 predicted proteins | sample Turbeawhitnodule_FD_89960 | JGI IMG/M metagenome (GOLD analysis project Ga0123342, IMG submission 89960) | Root nodule microbial communities of legume samples collected from Mexico - Turtle bean Mexico white nodule | ecosystem: Host-associated > Plants > Roots > Nodule | place: Mexico: Nepantla...
AAATGCCTCACATATTGTCTTGGCTGTGATTCCAGTTCCACCACCAACATCCACAATGGACTCCACTCCCTCAAACACCCAATTGCAACCTCTCAATGCCATGTTCATCATCTTAGAATCAGCTGCAAATGCGTCATTGAATAACTTGTTAGATGCAGGATTTTTATCTAAAATTTCCCACATATTTGATCCTAGTGAGACACCAAATAGTGTGAGATCATCCTCATAAGTCCACTTTTTCAAGTCAGACCAGACACCTTCTAATCTTGGGTCAACCAAACCCTCTATTACTGGTGCTAGACAAAGGTCATTGCCTTTGACAAGAAGCTGTGATGCAGCAGTTAGAGCATATGCTTCCTTTTCTTCCATATTCTCATGGATACTAACTATCTCAAAGAATCCAGTGTGTGCTAGGTAGCGTAGGAGACTCTGCACACCTCTAACTTTAGTTGGTGAAACTTGTAAAATGGACACCAACTTTTGAAATGTAATAGGTTGACCATGGTTGTGGATTATGTCTGGTATGCTAAGCTCAACCATCCATTTAAGACTCATAGCATCTATTGTATGGGCAAACAAGTGTTTGTACAAGTGAACTTGACCTCGAAAGATTTCACTTGCTTTACTGCCATCATTTGAAGCCATAAGTGCGTGTGATTTGGTTGTGTTTCGTTGTGTTTCTGAATTTGGTAGCCCTTTATATAAAGTTTCAACAAGCTATAATTGATATCTTAGAAACTCTAGTTTTAAACTTTCCACCAATTCTAGATGCAATGAATAATTTCAAAGTGCTGATAAGTACTCAAAATCTTTTATATTGAGAGTCCACTCAATTAATTATAGCGATTAATTATATAACTTTCCACGAGTTGAATTTTTAATTTAATGGAAATAGTTAAACATTGCCCAACTTTTTATTTTAAGTAAACCGTGTGGACCGCAAGTGCACATGTATTTGAAAAAAAAAAATAAAATAAAAAAAAATAAAATATATATATATATATATATATATATATTGTATTATTAGTATACTTCTCTTGCAAGGTCATTCACTGTCTATACTAAAATCGGTCAATGTTGTTATTAGTATTAATATCTAAATAGTTTTTATTAATAATAAAAATTTATAAAATAATTTGTAAATTAATATCTAAATAAATTGAATAATTAGAGAAAAATATGTAATAAAAGAAACTAAACCATGTGATTAGAAAACTAAATCTTAGTAAGTTAGAAATGCTTACACCCTAATTTTATTTTTTAGAATTTATAGCTCTATAATTTGATAATAGAGCTTCATCTCATTCGCAGGGCTCTCTGATCCAGATGGTTTCAATTTAACTTCATTCAATTTTGTTCGGAGTGTCTTAAGGATGATTTCGTTTTGGCAGTAAAATATTTTCTGGTCAACGGAAAGTGGCCTAGGGGTTCATATGCTTTGTTTATTTGTTTGATCCCTAAGACAGATAATTCGCAACAAATTAGAGATTTCAGACACATATCGCTGGTAGAATGCGTGTATAAAATTGTCTCGAAGATTTTGTCTATTAGGCTAAAAAGGTGATTAACAAAGTCAATGATGCTAGGCAATCTGCTTTTCTTAAAGGAATAGGGCTTATGAATGGTGTTCTAGTGGCCAAGGAAGTCTTAGATGAGATGAAGAGGAAGAAGAAAAGTTGTAGTTTCTTCAAGGTGGACTACGAAAAGGCTTATGACTCAGTGAGGTAGGATTTCATTCATTATATGTTAGGCAAACTTGGTTTCTACGAAAAGTGGATCTCATGGATTAAAGCTTGTTTGGAATCAGTGTCGGTGTCAGTTCTCGTAAATGGGAGCCCTACTAAGGAGTTTATTCTGAAAAAGGGCTTGAGGCAAGGAGACCCTCTTGCAGCGTTCTTGTTTCTTATAACGGCTGAAGGTTTTGCTGGGGTGTCTAAGACCACGATTAAGAAAGACTCGGTGGAGAATTTGGAGATTGGCAAAAAATTGATTAGGGTTAAACTGCTCTAATACACAGACAACACCTTGTTCTTTGGTGAAGCAAGTATTAAAAGTGTGTATAACATAAAGGTCATTCTGAACTGTTTCGAGTTGGCTTATAGTCTTAAGTTGAATTTTCTCAAGAGTAGAATCGACAGAATAGGGGTAGATAGATTGAGATTCTCCGTTTCGCAGTTATTTAAAATTACGATGTGGTGAAAACTCCTTTCAAATACTTGGGATGCCTGTAGGGGGTGTCATAAGAGAGGAGTGTTGTGGAACGAAGTGGTTAGTAGAATAAATAGTAGATTAGGCAAATGGAAGGGTAGATTCATCTCGATGGCTGGGAGGATCTGTCTAATTAAATTTGTCTTGTCATATATCCCACTGTTTTATCTCTCTTTGTTCAGATTGTCATCTATTATGTTGAAGAAGATAGTGAGTTTGCAGAGGATTTTTTTGTGAGGGTGGAGGTCTAAAGGGAGGAAGATTGCATGGGCTGCTTGGGATAAGGTTTGCTTGTCCAGGGATGCGGGTGGTCTCGGCATTATAAATGTTAGGCAGCTCAATATGGCTTTGTTGGAAAAATGGATTTGGCGTCTAAATTTAGACAAGGGAGGGTTGTGGAGGGAGGTTATTGAGTCTAAGTATGGGGGTTGGAGAAGTCTGAAAGATCAGAGGGTAAGGAATAACAAAGCCTCTCTATGGTGGAGAGATTTTGAGGAGATTTGGAAGTTCGGGGAGTAGGGAGGGAAGTTTGGAGACTATTATAATTGGGAGGTTGGAAAAGGGAGAGATATTTTGTCCTGGGAAGACGACTCGATAGATTCCCAAGTTTTTTTTCTCTGTTTGACAATAAGGAGACAAAGTTAAGCAACTACGGAGTTTGGGTCAATAATGTTTGGCATTGGAACTTAACTTGGAGAAGGGGGCTTTTTTCTTAGGAAGAGTCTCAGGTATGCCAGTTGTGAGTCTTAGAATTTTCTGTCAAGTCTGCTTACGGTTTATTAAGGGGGGAGGAACTAGAGGATTGTTCCAGGATGTACGACTTTTTCTAGAGGATTAAGGCTCTTCCTTCAACTCATGTGATTGCTTGGAGGGTGATTGAAAAACAAGATTGCTACCAAGGTCAACCTGAAGAGACGAGGGGTTCAGGTTGAGAGCAATCTTTGTTGTTTGTGTAGGGTGTCAGAGGAGTCGACAAGTCATTTGTTCTTCGGTTGCAAAGTCACTTGGCTAGCTTAGAATCTTTGTTACATTTGGTTAGGAGTGAGTTCAGTAAATTTTCTCTCTCTCGCATCACATTTCGAGTAATTTAAAATTCTTTATGCGACCACTTCAGTTAATCTTATTATAGGTAATGTTTGGATTGCGTTGGTAAGCGAGATTTGGAGAGATAGAAATAATTGTTTATTCAATGGAGGAGTGGTAGACTATTTCGAAGTCTTCTCCTTAACACATATTAAGGTTTGGTCTTGGATCTCGTCAAAGGTACCTTCAGCGAGTTTCTCATTCTCTGATTGGTGTCTAGAACCTTAATAGTTGCTGATAGGGTGGAGGAGTTGGTCTTTGAATCTTAAGTCATTTTTTAGCTAGTTGTGACGGAGTAGGGAGTTGAGATTTTTTTTAGGTATATATCTCTTTTAGTTTGTAAGAGAATCAACCATCCTAAATTGAGTCATATTTATTATATTTTTTTTCTGATAAAAAAAATATATCAATAGAAATAGTTGTTGACAAAAAGAAATTGTTGTGATAATTTAAAATTATCAGAAAAGGCAGGTTCGTTAAAAAAAAAACCTTTTGAGCCAAAATTTATCTATATCATTATAAGATTGAATTGAATAAAAATGAAATCAATATGTTAGAGTGTGCATATTATTACCGTCTTTTTATACCAATTATTTTCAAAATGACACTGTATGATTGATTAATTATAAAAAGTTTAGCACTTAAATAACTATTAAACTCAACACATTTGTTGCATTATGGTCTGACAGTTTCAATGTTTTGTAGCGTTAAATAAAGAATCCTAATTTGTTGAGACTCTAAAATATTTCCAATCTCATTATACAATTCCTTTTATTACTTTTATATTTAATAATTTAATTATGGTTGTTATGAGAATGTCAAATATGAACAGTGGTGTGACAACATCATTATCATACCAAACAAAAACCATTAATAAATTAAACAGCTTACCCTGAAATTATTTGTCTTAACCCTCACCAATATGCCAGCAAATTAAAATAATTTTCATTTATATAACTCAAATTTTATGTTCACATATTTTATATTATATTTTAATTTAAGTTCTTTTATTTATTTTATAGATCGACCTAAGGTTAGATTAAATCTAAGAATCATTTTACTAACAATCATATGTGGGAATTGGATTATATATTTACGTTTCGAATTTCAAATATATATATATATATATATAATAAGAAATTAAAAAGGAAATCAATTTGTAAGCTTCTCTTCATGCACAAGAGAAAAAAAGAGATAACATGGTCTCTTTGATTTTTACAAAGAAAAAAAAAATAACATTGTCTATTGTCTATAAATAGGTAAGAGTGTGAAAGAACCATGGTGATGATTAATAAAAGGGAGAGATAAAACACGAGAAAAAGAAGAAAAAGTAAAACTATTAGACTATATAATTACATAGTATCCATCCAAAAAAATTCTACTAGAAAACAAAATACAATCACCTGCTAAAAATTCTATATATTACAAAATTTAATTTATAATCTAAATATTAACTAATAATACTAAATAAAGAAATAGTGTGTATTATATAATATATGTATAACTATTTTTCTTTCTGTGACTGTATTTCACTCCTCAAATAAATTCAGCAAAAAAATTTCTTTACAAAAATGTTCTTTTCTGAACCAGCACAAAAAGAACATAAGCAAGTAACTTATTCCAAAACTATAATTATTCCCTATTTTATTCATATGGTACTTGAATTCATCATTGATTTATAAAATGTTTTAGGTAGAAGTAATAACACACCTTTTTTATTTATTTATATTATGTGGTAAATTTTGTATACCTATTTCTGTTTTTCTAAACAATGTAGAACTCAGCCACACTCATTCAACACAACTTTCTCTCTTTATGTTGCATTCTTTCATTTCTCCCATCATTTTCCCTTTTTATAATGCCACAACACAACTATTAAGCACGTGCATGATCCATACTTATTAAATATATATAGTGCATATATAATTAAATAAGTCAACATATCTCTGTTGAGTCAATGTCCATACTTTATACATTTCACATATTTATTTTTCCTCAATTATATGTTTTGATATTTAACTATGATCAATATTTTAAACTTTTTCACACTTCATTATTTTTTTGAATTTCTAATAAAATAATCATATTTAAAAGTCAAATAATTGTAAAGAATAAAATTAAAATACATCTAAATATAATATTTCATATCTGCTTCTTCTTTTACAGTTTTTAACATGAGACGACTTGGTAAAATAACAAACCAGCAAGTTGCAAAAATGGAGTACAAAATTCTCTTCACATCGAGAACGTTGAATACAACGAATTTTCTCGTCAACCCACACACGCTCAAATGATGGAATTGTTCTCTCAAACGCTATAGATAAAGAAGAATAGAAGTCTCGTGGTTGGAAGAGAATGCGAAGATGTAACTGAGGTTATTTAAAAATATGAGATTATACTTCATTTAGGGTTTTTTTTTTTTTAAGTTTAAAACTGACTTTTCACAATTAATATAAAGAAAGGAGAATTTGTCAATATTTTCATAGGTGTATCATGCAAATCAATTCGTTCTCTTTCTTACTCATATTCTTCCAAGTGCATCTTTTGGTAGTCTTAATTAAAAGCATAATAAAAATTATAAAAAAACTCAAAATTGCATTGACTACATCAAGATCAAATAATTTCCTCCTAATGTCATGACTAAGTTTTCTCTAAGAAAAGCATAATTTCATAATCAAAGATCATCCTTTAATTAGTTTTCTAATATAAAACTAGAGTTCGTGTTATTAAGATACCTCATGAAAAACTCTTCCTCATATTGTTGAATGAACAAAACAACAATATTTTCACAATCATAAAAAATATCTCTATTATTAATTTTCCCTAAACCTTTTTAACTTTTTGTTGGCAACTTCTCTTTTATTTAGTTTTCCTTTTTTTCTTTCCTTCTACATTTTTTCTTGATTTTCCTTTTCCTTGAACTCCTTTTTAATTTCTTATTATCTCATCTTTTCCTCTTAATTTCTTTTTCTCTCAAAATTCTCCTTTAATTTCCTCTCCATTTGTGAAACAAAACCATCAACAAACAATCTGTGAGCTGCATTAAGATGAGGAACACATTTAACACTTGTACATGCCATAAATCTAAAAAATTAAAATAAAATAAAAAAATTGAAAAAAAAATCTTATTAAATATCTTTGATACCCTCTCACCAGTTACTTTGATAAAATCATATTCGAATTCATATAACTAGAGCTCCATAAAATTCTAAAAAAAACTCAAATTTATTTTAAAATTAATCTATCTTTTCGTTGCATTACAACTATATACTTTTATAGCCAACATTATATAAGTTTTATAAATTCCACATAAATTCCTATATGTGCTTATTTTAAATTCCCATTAACACTTGTTTTTTACTATTCCTCATGGCCCACTACTTATCATTATGATTTAGGAAACTTAAAAATACTATAAAATTAACCTAAGAAATCTTAAAAGACATCTGAAGTATTTAAATAGAAAGAAATACGAAAATCACATTAAAAATTATATAAATAGACTTAAGCAATTATTTAGTCAAACTACTTAAATTCTATAAATTCTAGCTCGTCAATCAATCTTCATGTGGATTTTGACTTCATATATTATCTTGAAATTAAGCTCAAATCTTCATATACATGTAAAAATAATATATTTTTATAAATATATCATGCAAATCAGTCAATTTTCTTTATTTTTGTTTCTTTTCCAAAGTTTTCTTTTGATACTTTTGAATAAAAGCATAATAAAAAAATTTAAAAGAAATCAAAATTACAGTAACTTCATCAACATCACGTCGTTATGATTATTTTATTTTTCATATGTTAATGGCAATTTTGTTTATGCTATATTATTTTTTATTTTTTTTATCAGAAATGTTATATTATTTATAAGTTGGTAGGATTCTTCTAAAGAGAGAACAAAATTAGAGATTATGAATAATGGTTAATTTTTTATATGTTTATTTTGATTTTTGATTTTTATTATATAATTACTCAATGCATATATGTATTACGAAGTGGACTTTAATTCTAACTCAATCTCAGGGGTGAGGTTTGCACCTACTTATATACTATGAAAGGCTCTAATTTAGTCGATGTGGGATCTCCAACACACTCCCCTCACACCGAGAGTGACAGCTCGTGCGTGGGATAACATATTATGGGTGATTCGATAATGGCCCGATAGCGGGTGACCTGATAAGTCCAACAAACACTCGCTATTATAGGCTCAAACCTCGCTCTGATACCATATTACGAAGTTTCTTAAGCCTAACTCAACTCCATAAAATCGGCTCATGGGGTGAGGTTTGCACCCACTTATATACTATGAAAGGCTCTAATATAGTTGATATGTGATCTCTAACAATATGTAATTGTGCAGAAAAATTTACCAAAATTCGTGAATTCTAAATTTCATTTCAAACAAGAAAATGACCTCGATAATAGTGATCAATAACTAATGCAAATGATATATTTTTAAATATAATTTATTAATTAAAATTTTATGCGAAAATATAAAGCAGCTTGCTGAAAAATATAGTACATGCAAAAAAATTAGAATTATTTACAAATGTTTAAAATTCATAAATACTTGTTAAAAAATAATCACAAAAATCATAACATTTATAATAAATCATATATAAATTCTCTTTCTCTGAAAATATAGAAAAAAATGGGTTTGTGCACCAGTATCTCTGCCATGAAAGGTCACTATTATTGTTTCTGTGACATAGTACCTAAGTACTCCCAACGTGTTACACAAGAGAGATATTTTATAATTGTTAGGTTTTCACCTACTTTTTTCCTCTGTGTAAAGTCATTTCTTATAATTGACATATCCATAGGTTTTTCCTCAATATTTTTTATAAATCGCTTTAAAAAATCATCAAATTTCAAGATCTAATAAATCTAGTAATTGAAAATCACTCTTCAATTTTTTTTTCTTGTGAAATATAGGTAAAAATGAATCTTTTACCATAAATAAAAGTTTTCCTTCTTTTCCATTTTATTATAGAAACTAATTTTGAATTTTTATATAAATATTTCGAATTTTTGAATATTTATAAACGAAATCCATCCAATTTAAATAGACATAAAGGGGACTGGTTTGATAGATTTAAAAATAATTATATGCATTAGATAAAAAAGAGCATTTTGTAAATTTTATTTTTTTATATAATGTATACAATGTTGAATTAAAATCAATATCATATCAAAATACATGTATTTATTTAGCATATACTATATACAAGACCAAATTAGATTAAAAAAATTTAACATAAAGATATAAATTTGTGGTTCTGTACTGAAACGCCTTCCGTTATGGATATTAAACTAATAACTATTTATACAAATTAAATCGTTTAATAAATATTTTGGCCAAAGATTTTTTTTGAAATTCACTGTTTTTTTTCTCTCTTTCTCATTTCCTTTTTTAGTCAAAGCTTGAAAACCATTTTTATTTTATTTTCATTATAAAATATTGTGTTTTTATCCATAGTATATATATTATTTGGATCTAAACAAATTTTAATTCTCAGTTCTCTATTACCTCTAGCAGGTAAAATGTTTTCGGGAACAAATTAGAATTATTTTTTTTTCTCTTATATTTTAATCTATTGTCGTTGTAATGTATTTATCAAAACCTTTCTTATTAACATGAATTTTTTCTGAGTATTTTTTTTTTATCAATTTTGCATTTGTTCTTATGAATTAATAAAAGATCCACTATTTTATATTTAAAAAAATTATTTATTATTTTTCCTAGACAAACGAACTGGTTTAATAACAAATAATTTTTTTTTCTAAATTTATTATTTTTTGTTTTTTCTTAAACCTGAAAAAGTGAAAAATAAATAAATTATCACAATATTTTCTCCTAGTTCTCCTCTTTGAATAGAGGTTACAGTCATTTTTCTTAAATTTGTAGTTATAATATTTTGATATTATTAAAGATCTTTGAATAGAGGTTATAGTCATTTTTCTAAAAAAATTCGGTATAGTATTTTGACATTTTTAAAGATCTTTTGATCTTGTTTTTTTTTTCCTTTATAATATTTTTTTTATCCCTTCCTATTGTTTTCAATGTATTATTGATTTTATAAAAAAAGTCAAGATTTATTAAATCGAGGTATTCTCTTCTATTCGATTTCTAGTCTCTAACTTCAATTCAATAAAAAAATTATGCTCTAAAAACATTTTTTTTTCATTCTAATAATATTATTTTCATTAACATTTTTATTTACTTTAAACATTTTAGAATTAAATAATTTAATTTTATTGATATAATTTGCATATATTTAGTACCGTCCATTTCTATATGGATTCCCATCTAATCCAAATTTTTTCCTTTGTATAATAGTAGCGTCTTCTACTATATCATTCTTGATAGAAATATTACTTGTTCTATTAAATAAATATTTTTTAACAGTACTGTAATTAGAAGAAATCAATGTGTTTAATATACGTACGGTAATTATAAGAAATCAATGTGTTTAATGTTTCTTTTATTGAAATAGAGATTTATATGGATAAATATGAGTTTTTCTTATTTGTAGAATTCATAAAATTATAAAATAAAAGATGGTATTTATGTTATTTTTTATTTTTTTAATGCGATTCTTTGTGGGTTTTTTTTTTTTTAAAGAATTAATAGATTTTTTCCATATGAATTTTATTTGGGTAAATTGGTATTTTGAGCTACACTGCAAAGTTGGTTTTGTTTGCATTGAGTGTAATGTCGAATTGAAGTTGATTTGTGGAGCTGGCAGCATCACAAAACAAAAGCAACAATCAGAAGATCCAAATAAATACCATCACCAGGCTGTACAGGAGAGTACTTGTAGGTCCGTCATCAGTGGATACTATTTCCACTAGAACCTCTCGCTCACATTCTAAATTATTTTATTTTCTACTTAAATAATAATATAAAATCTAAATGATTTAATATTATACTTAAATAAAAATAAAAATTAAATTAAATTCATAAATTATCCAAAATCCTAAATAAATATAAATCTTAAAATATTTAATGTCATACTTAAATAAAAAAAATACATAAAATTCATAAATTATTTGAAATTCTAAACAACTACAAATCCTGAATTACTAAATTAGTGAATCTCATACTTAAATAAAATTTTGGAATGAATAAAATTTCTAAAGTCTTACTTAAATCAAAAATTGAAATAAATAAAAATTTCAAAATTTACAAAATCCTAAATAAATAAAATTAATTTCATTCTTAAATAAAAATTGAAAATAAAAAAAATACTAAATTATTTAAAATTTTAAATAAATACATATCCTAAATAATTTAATGTCATTCTCAAATAAAAATCTCAAATAAATAATTTTTTCCTATATTTTTCAAAATCATAACTCAATAGAAAATCTTAAATTATTTTCTTTTCAAATTAAATAAAAATCTAAAATAAATGAAATTTTTAAGATTTTCAAAATCGAAAATAAATATAAGTCCAAAAAATATTTGATGTCATTCTAAAATAAAAATTCAAAATTAATAAAATTTCTAAATTATTTAATGTGATTCTTAAATAAAAAAACTTGATTAAATTTTTGGTTTTTCAAAGTCGTAAAGAATATAAATTTTAAATTATTTTATTTCCTACTTAAATAATAATTTAAAATTAATAATATTTCTAAACTGTTTAAAATCTTAAATAAATAATTTAATGTTTTACACAAATAAATTATTCAAAATCCTAAATAAATATAAATCCTAAATTATTTAATATCATACTTAAGTGAAAAAATCACATTAAAAACATTCCTAAATTATTTAAAAATAAAAATAAATAAAAAATCTAAATTATTTAATATCATACCTAAACAAAAGTTTACAATAAATAAATTTCCTAAATTATTTAAAATTATAAATAAATAAAAAATTCTAAATGGTTGAATGTCATACTTAAATAAAAATTTACAATAAATAAAATTCTTAAATTATTTAAAATTTAAAAAAAAAATATAAATTCTAAATTATTTAATGTCCTACTTAAATAAAATATTTAAAAAAGATAAAATTCTTAAATTATTCAACATATTAATAAATAATAACTTTAAATTATTTAATGTCCTACAGAAATGAAAATTTGAAATAAATAAATTTCATAAAATATCCAAAATCCTAAATAAACACAAATGTTATGTCATACATAAATAAAATTTCAAAAGTTTTTAAAAATCCTAAATATATACAAAATCATAAATTATTTTACTTTCTACTTGAATAAAAATATAAAATAAATATATTTTCTAAGTTTTTCAAAATTTCTGAATTAAAAAAAAAGTGTAATGTCAATCTTAAATAAAAATCCAAAATCAATAAAATTTCTAAATTAATAAAAAATTTAAATAAATTTATATCCTAAATTATTTAATGTCATTCTTAGATAAAAATCTAAAATTAATACATTTTTATGTTTTCTAAAATTCTAAATAAATACAAATTATAAATATTTTATTTTCTATTTAATTAATAATTTCAAAGAAATAAAATTTCTAAAATTTCTTACTCGTATATACTCATTTTTATTTATTAATAAAATACTTGCATTGTAATTTTATTTTTATGTTCTTATTTTCTTATTTACATATATATATATATATATATATATATATAAAATTATATTTTTATATAGTAAAGAGAAAGAAAAAGTATCAAATAAATCAACAAAACTTGAAGCGAGGTGAAATAATTTTATATTAAATGACTTCAAAGAAGATAATAAGATTGTTTTTGATGTAGAAATTAACATATAAAATAATAAAATTCGAGTTATTTGGCTATTAGGATAAGTCATTTTTTACATAACTTTTTATTGTTACTTACTTTCTTAAAAATTTGTGTCAGTTTATTATATTTGAATAATTTATTTATGTTTATGTATTGTTTATATTAATTTTAGTATGTTTAGTTTTATTTATTTATTCGCATATGCTAATGGTTATTTCTTATATATTAATATTTGATTTGTAATTTATTTATTTATTTTATCATTTACATTTATCCATATACATATTGTACCTGTGTGGACGTCGGGGCCAGAGTGATATTGTTCCACGTCAGTACCTAATTGTTGTTGTCCAGCAGCTACTTAATTCTTCTAGTCTTTTCTCCCCTGCGCGTATGCTCGTCCGGTCGGCGGGGGTACCTGCGATTGCACTCTGACGCTCAAGTCAGTACTCCTCCTTTCTCAGTGTTTCCAGAAGATTAAAAACGTACCTTTTCCCCCTTTCAGAAGTCTTTCTTATAGGTTGACTTGGGCTTTGGTTCGTGTGGGCCAAGTAGGTAGTTGCTGAAATCGTGCTTAGTGGTGTTTGGGTCATGAGTAGTGGCTTCCTGATATTAAGGGAGTGTACCTGAAAATGTCCTTGACCCATTCAACTACAGTTGTAACTGCTGTTCTGCCACGTATTTATTTTGTTCGTTTTATTTAACATCCATGTTCAGTCGTACGGATCCGACCGGTACACTTGCCCCCCAGGCTCGAGAGTATGATTGGCTGAAGAGTCGTACAAGATGGATGGGGTTTCAAGATAGTGCTTTACAGCTGGTTCCTCTTAAATGTGTCGCAGAGATGTGACGTTTGCCAGAGCCGCCGTTTAGGCGCCTACTGTTTCATCTGATGTTTTCAACGGTGGTGATTGAGTGTCGTTTCGAATGCCGAGTGATTGTATCCGTTGGATCAAATGAGATCCAATGGTGCTGGACGTTTGATGAGGGGGTTCTTGTCTCACTTCATTGCCTATAAATAGCATTTCATTTGTTGGGAAATGGTTTACTCACTCTTTCTGCTTCCTAGATCTTGTGCTTTCTGCTCCGAGCGTCGAGTCTATTGCGGTTGTCGAGTTTGCTTCAGTTTCATCCGCCCTTAAGGTTAGTGATGCCCTCTTCTGTAGAGTCTTCTTGTAGTGTAGATTCGTCTTTGACTCGCACCGCTTCTGGCGGCGCGAGTGAGTTTTCGGAAGGCCCGAGTTACGATTGGGTCGATCCGTCCGTCCTTAATATTTCCACGAAAATTAAAACGGTTGAAGACTTACATAAGTTCTTTTCTGCCAACCCTGGTTTTGTTGAGCCTGATTGTCCGAGTGAGGCGTTAACTGCAGACGTCTACGGTGTGACCGACCGTGTCTGTCACGGTCGGGAGAACGCGCCGCATGATTTCTTTTTTGTATATAGTACCTTCTTTTCTAATTTACACATGACCTTTCCTTTTGATGACTTTACCATGGGAGTCCTTCGGATTCTCAATGTTGCGCCCACGCAGTTGCATCCCAACTCGTGGGCGATTCTCCAAGCTTTTCGCGTTATATGTCGAGTTTTTAGGCTTAACCCTATCCCGCAGTCGTTTTTGTATTATTATAATACGTATCCGGGCACCCCTGTGAGTTGGTTGTCGTTGATCAGTCGGTCGGGTAATGTTCGGTTTGCTCCATACACCACGTCGTATAAAATTTTTAAAGATAATTACTTCAAGATTTTTGTGGAGCCTGACGGCCGTGACCTCTTTTATAATGCTGATGGAACAACTAAGTTTCCTTTCCATTGGACGGAGAAACCTTTCCAGCTCGATAACCAGTTGTTGCATTCATTAACACCTTTTGATAAGGAGGTTATA
>Ga0123342_1007803_pt1 | contig 13918 bp, 6 predicted proteins | sample Turbeawhitnodule_FD_89960 | JGI IMG/M metagenome (GOLD analysis project Ga0123342, IMG submission 89960) | Root nodule microbial communities of legume samples collected from Mexico - Turtle bean Mexico white nodule | ecosystem: Host-associated > Plants > Roots > Nodule | place: Mexico: Nepantla...
ATATTTTTCGTGAAGGAAATGCGTGTGCTGATAAGTTGGCTAATTTAGGATTTTTTCATAGAGAACCTTTTCTTTGGTATAATAGGCTTCCACCTTGTCTGTTCTTAGAATTCTTTATGAATAAGTATAGTCTACCTATGTATCGTTTTTGTTAACATATGGGTTTTGGTCTAGTCCTCCCGTATTTTTGTATTTTTTTTCTTTTGTTTAATAATATTTTTTTTTTCATGTGATGGTAAATGATTGTTGTTATTTGAGGTGTCAGCCTAGCTGAGATCTTAAGTGGCATAGTGATACCTAACATGAAAGCTTTTATTTAAAAAAAAAAAAAAACTCTAAATGACTTTGATTTTATATTAAGAATTAAAACTTTAAAGTCTTAAATTAAATGTAATGTTTTAATTTTTTATACAAATTTGTTTTCAGAAAAAAATTACTAATAATTATTTATTTAATCATTCTATAAATAAGGATGAATGATTTCAAACAAAATAGGTATCTTCAAACAATAAACTTACATAACCAAAATTGAAATAAAGTATTTATAATGATAAGTTTTTTAAATGATCTAATTAAAAAATCCAGTAAAATTATACTTACATAAAAACTAAACTAAAAAAATTAATGACTAAAAAGTTACAAATGGTAATAATAAATTTCACGTGTCATCAAGAATACAAATTAGTTGCTAAGTTAATAATAACTTTTTATAATCTCCACTAACTATTTTCAAAAGACATATAAATTTAAAATAAACTATATTATTTATTAAAATATATTTTTTATAATAGTAACAATAACGAATAATTATCCAAAATTGCTTTGAAGTTGAGAAAAAATAAAATAATTAATTTTTGTGGTACATGTGAGAGTAATAAGCCTTTGTTATGCAAACTACGTCACACAATAAATAAATAAATAGGATGTTAAATATTTAATGTAGTTCGATGAATTTATCATTTTAAATGAATTTACATTTTTTCTTGTAAGAGTAGTTATTGGTAAGATCATCTTTCTTGAAATTTTAATCTAAGTTTTCATTTCTTCGGCTTTTTCGAGTATCTTAGAAGTGTGGGATAGCTGCAAATGTACTTTGTTAGTATATTTGCTAGTATTAGTGTTTATCTGAAAGTTAAAAAAATGTCTTATCTCTGGGATTATCTCATAAATATAATTTTAGAGTATATTTTTATTCATATGTTATGTAGACATATGAATAACAAGTAGAGGAGAGAAAAAAATTGTTATTCTATCCATATTTTGTTTTTTCCCTTTTTATGTAACAATACAAATGTGCTAAGTGACTGTTACTGAACTAATAATGCCTCAATTTAACCTTCTAAAAACACTAAATTAATTTTTAAAAATATCAATTTTATAAACCAAATTATCTTGCTATTTTGATAAATTCAATTTAAAAAATAAAGATTAAAGACTAAAAAATAGTTATAACCAGAAAGATAGAAAGATTGTTGAATTAACAAATTTGTTAAATGTACATGGTACTCATCGGAGGTTGCAGAAATAACCAAAACACTCTGAATTAGTAATTTCACACAACCATAAGTGGTGAAAATCCAAAAGGCGAAAGAGGAGATAACGGCGACAACTGCGGAATGTTGAAAATCTCCTTCACATCACTATCCCAGAACCCGGTCCACATAGACGGCGTTAACGGCATCTCCCTAAAACAGTTCACCTCCTGTTCCGTCGTTTTCTCCTTCTTCACCACTACCTTCACTTCCTCCACCTCCTCCTCGCGCCGCCGCTTCCTCTCGCTTTCGGCGTCGGCGGTCTCCTCCACCGCGCCTGCTTCGAGCGGGAAGTTGAGGATGGCTTTGGAGCCGCGGAGTCTGAAGGCAGCGCGGTCGTAGGCCTTGGCGGCTTCGATGGCGGTTTCGAAGGTTCCGAGCCACACTCTCGACCCGCGCTTGTTCGGATCGCGGATCTCGACTGCGAACTTCCCCCAAGGCCGTTGCCGGACTCCTCTATAGTGCTTCTTCTCCGGCTGGTTCTCCGGCAAGACCACCTCCGGGTTCGGATCTGGGTTCCCAAATTTGATCCACTCGGTTTTCTTGGGGAGAGAGATTTGCAGCGACGGTTTCCGACTGATTTGAGGTTTCTTCTGAAGGGGCTTCGGGGTGTCGAGGTCGATTATTTGGGGTTTGGAGTCGAATTCGAAAAGGGGTAATTGAATTTCAGGTTCGAGGAGTTCAGTAAGGTAGTTATTGAAGGATAGGGAAGAGTCAGAGGAAGAAGATTGAGAAGGGCTAGGGTTTGTTTGATGAAATTGGAAGGAAGGTTGTTTGTTTTGGGGAGTGTTGAGTGGAGACAGTTCACCTAAAAGATGCAACTTGATGCGATTCAAAGCTGAAAGTTCAGCTGCGTTGGCCATGCCTTAAGTTGAAGGTCTTTTGGTCTTTGCAGGTAAAGTGTTTGAAGTATTGCAAGGTGTTTGAAGAATTGGTTTGGTTTGGTTTGGATTGGGTTGAAAGGGGTATATATAGTGGGGAGAAAGGTGATTTTTTTAACGTCTAGGCAACTTTCAACCATGGTGCTACGATGGAAGCACGAAGCATCCTACAAATTGCCTCATCTATTATTCTTTATGGTGAAGACATGGACGCCTTGAATTGTCTGCGCTAGGGAACACCCTATTAACCTTGTTCCATATCATGTCCACATCAACTGCATCTTCTTTTTATAATTACCTCTTCCTCATCATCTTCTTTGTCTTTTCTCCCCTCTTTACTTTACAAAGCTAAGCTACTCTTTCTTTCTACTTTTACCTCTCTTTTTATTATACAACATGTTTCAAGATCATTTCTCAAATTAAGAATACACCCCATATATTTAAAGAACTATATTTATTTTCTAATGAAATATACCGAGTGTAATTTTTCTACACTACACATTTTTAGATAATTAAGTCCAGATGACTTTGTTGCCAAGTTATTTGAAGACCAAGGAAAATGAGAAAGCGAAACATGACACGAGGATTTCGTCACTTGGTTGATTTAAAACTATTGCTGAAACGTGTAAACAAGCAAAAATATATAATTTAGTTTTGACTTTTAAACAAGAAAAAAAATATCATTTTTACAATAATCAACTCTTGTCAAATGTAAGTCTTTTGTTTAATTTAACAAACTTAAGTATAGTAATGGAATGGATACATGCTCTCAATTTGTACTTTTTGTGTTATAAGTTTTTATTTATATAAACGATAAGTACGTTTTATCTGATAAAAAATCATTTTGAGTATTAGTAGTACATTTCCAAGATTTATAAATATTTATTCGTGAATGTTTATATTTTTTTTTGAAGAGAATATTTTTTTAAAGGGTCATCATTAAGATTTGTGTTTAAAATTGATTTACACAAACAATTTAAAAAAAAAAACTAAAAACTAGTTAATAAATTATGTTAAAGTTAGACGTTTTACATTAAAGATAAAAGGACATTACTTATCTTAAACTAGAGGACATTATCTATCTTAAAACTAGTAAGTCATCTCATATATAAAAAAAGTTGTGTAAAAAAGTTACATACATTTAATGTTGTATAAAAAAATATTTATTAGATCTGTTTGAATATGAACAAATGATAAGCTAAAAAGATAAAAGACTTTTAAAACTCACAAAATGATTTGTAACGACTTTGTTTTTTCCAGATCTATATAAATAAGTTCTTTCTAAAGAAAAAAAGTTGATGACAGTTAGAAATTTGTTCTTTAACATTTCCAAGCAATCCTTAATTTTTTTTTTTTTAATGAGAAAGAATATTATTTGTGTTCATAACTATCTAAAAGAATGTTCTTAAACTTGTATTTGTCGATGTTTATTTTGTTCAATAAACAAAACTTATGATATTTTATATTACAACCTTTATCTGAACAAAATATTATAGTTAGAGTAATTGAGTAAAAAAATATTTGTGTTTAATTAAGAGTAATTACGTTCAAAGAATATTTGTAATTTAGTTGAAAATGATTGTGTTTAAAAAATAGTGATAAAAAAGTATTTATAATTTAATCCAAAATGATAAATCTAAATAATAATGATAATATTACTCAACGATAGTAGAATTGTAATTAACTTTATTTAAACGTAGTTTATCAAATTATATTTCGTGTTATTGATATGCATTTGAGTTTTACAAAAGCAAGTTTTAGAAAGATTTTTTCCTAATCCGTTGCGTGTAAAGAATTTCATCAAAACAAACAATCTAAACTTTATCTATATCTATAGAAGTCTATGATTCAAAGCTCTCTAAAATCTTCTCTGAATTATTTTCAAAATTTTAAATACACAATATCGACGAGTTTAGTTTGAGTCAATCCAAATCCAACTGTTAACATTCTTGATAAATGCTTAAAAATGTAATTTTTTTTATAGTTTAGGTAGATTAAAATTATTATTTTAACCTTAGTGGGACGTTATGATATCCCTTTTCGTCCAAGTTGTTTAGATGCAGATACCAACCGTAGATTGAGATAAAAGATTAAAAAAAAAAACCAGTAAAGAAGAATTAAAAAAGTTTTCTAGAATGGTATTTTTATAATTTTTCCTTTTTATGTTAACTTCGCCCTTAACATGGAGATTGTTCAAAGTTTTAGTTTGGGAAATAGTCTTAAATAATTTATCTTATTGAATGAAACAAAATAAAATATTAAATTAGTATATAATTATTTGCATATATCAGTATGAAATAAAATCAATTTTTTTATTATTATTTGGAAAGTAAATAATAAGTTTGAATAGCTCAAAATAAACATTGCACAAAATGAAAGCAAATAAATTTACAAAATTGTCTACATTTATTTTAAATAATAGCAATAAATTTAATTTATTTCATATCTCTGAAACATAACCTTCAAGACCCAGGCATGTGCGCGTAAACTTCAAGAGTCTTCAAATGAAGGATTCTAGAAAAGAAGAAATTTCAACTTTGTTTTGACAATTACTTCATAATAAGACCGACAATGGAGGTGATAGCGTGATCTGGATCAAAGTTAATATGTTTTTTTATGAGTAAGAAGTAAGTTATCTAACTCAAAAACAGTAACACAAGAACCCTCAGTCATTACACTGCAACGTCTCTACCATTGACTTCGTCTTCAATTTCATTCAATTATCTGCTCTCGTGTCTGCCACGTACATTATCATACTCTGCTCATTGTTATCGTTTTTCTAAGAACATCATTAATTGCAGTTTCTTTTTCTCCTACTTTCACTGAAGCTTTAATTTGCTTCGTTTCATTGTACTGTACACAATTTGGTCATAATCTCAAGTGGATACTCGCATGGCCACTTTGTCAACATGATATTATTGAGGCCTTCTAGATGCATGCAGAAGAGAGTCTCTTTGCATCTTGGAGACCTTTTCTTAAAGATATATATAAACACTTCCAAAAATAACATGTAATACTTATTCCGACCGGTTATAACTGGGCATATATGCCGTACATACTGCAATTATAAGACTATATTATAAAGTTTTCATTATTATAAATAAATGTAACATCTCCAATCTCCAACATATCCATTATGTTTGAGGTATATATACATGTGGCCCTCTGGGTAGAACATGCATGGACCACCACAGTGGTTATGCTTGAGAACTTTAAGTAGAGAAGTTTATTTGTTTTGGCCTTTTGGATTGAGCTCCTATATGTCCTTATAATTAATGTCAAACTTGTTTACGAAACACATAATTGAGCTTTACTGATTAAGTTATTTCAATTAAAAAGAAATGAAGGGTGAAGTAGTCAAAGTTTATAGGTTTTATAAGTCATGCTAATTTGTTTGGTTCTTGAGGCCTGTTTCAACCACTCCATTTTTTTATTTTTTGTTAGTAAGGGACCATTGAAAGGATGAGAGCATCTTGCTCTGGCACATTCGTTTGGGAAATTCCATTTCTAACAGAAAGTGAATAGCTGAGTCTAACTTCTTGCCAAGTCATAGACACGATATAATATATAGTGCAGTTATAGTCACAAAGTTATAATGAATATTTTTTCTCTCCATAGATAATTCGTAAAAAGTCCATCTAGGGTTGACCCAACAAATCACGTAGAATCTTGGGGAATGGTAAATGCTTTCCCATACAAAGAAAGTGCTTGAATATTTCAACCGCTGAAGTGTTAAATTGTCCCTTTCTTATCAACGTTTACAGACTGCTGCTGCTGGGAAAAAATTACGACTCTTCTTGCCTTCCAGAATCTGGTGCAAATTAAGTGGTGTGAATTCAGTAAAGAACGTTTGTGAAATGAAGTTATTCCTACCATTTGTTTTAACTACAATTCTACCACCGAGACGAAGATTACACTGTTGGCTTACCTATCCTCAAACAAACTCTTAATAAACCAGCTCAAATTCAGATTGTCTTTCTCAACCTCAAAACCATGATTAAGAAGATATTTGACCCTCTTCTAATCATATCTCTAAGTAAAAAGTTCAACAAAGACAATATAAATAGGTAAATAACATAAGGTAAAAGGATTTTTAAAGGGATATTCTTCTAATGAATACTAACTTGATTGTAAGTATGACATGAACTTCATCAAGACTGAAGATCAAAAACCATCAAAACCGAGGAACAACTTTGGTTAATTCATTACAAGAAAATCAATAACTTTAGGATTAGTCAAAAAAGAGACTTTAACCAATTGCTAAAGTTTGAGTAACTTTCACCTTATATCACCTAAAAATTCTCCGTTATATGATTTGAAATTACTGAGTTTTGTGTCAGCCTATGAAAAGACTCTTGGCGTTGATCCAACAGATGAAAAATATTTAATAATATAGTGTGTATCAAACTGATGTTAACTAGAAAAAAAATTTAGAGATACATGCTAAATATTTTTAAGAATTACTAAAATTTATTTTTTTTGGTCTAACCCACACATAAAAAAGCTATATAAAATTTAGAACCAAAGTGACCCACTCAAAATAGAAGAAAAATATTTAAACAAATTAAAAAAAATAAATTGTGTCCATATAATTCATGCATTGAAAAAAGTATATGAGGTTAGAGTGGGTGTGACCCACTCTTTGGAAAGGAAAACAAAAAACAAAAAACATTGGTTTGACGACTTTTAAGAGTGATAAAAAAATTAAAAACATTTCAAATTTTATTATTCTATTTCAAACCTGCCAAATAAAATATGAAATTTTTGGTACATGAAACTATTTTTTGTGAACTACTATGCATAGAAGAACCAATATATGCTATTCAAAGCTAACATGATTCTGTACTGGAATAAGTATATGCATGTTATGTTTGTGTAACAATTGAATAAATGGAAACTTGAATAACTATGTTATACTATACTCTACTTCATATTCAGGAAAAGAAATTATTCACACGTATTACACGATTGTATGGATTGAAAGGTTAAGAAGATAAAATGGAGGAAACTTGCATAACCATGCTACATGGGAATATATGCTCATAAAATAAGTGCATCATACAATCACCACTAATTGAACTATTCATTCTTAATTGTATTCACACAAGCTTTTCGGATGGTAACAATTGCAAATTTATTGGGATATCATGTCAGTAGTAACTTAAGATTAGTTAGAGAATGATGTACTTCATACCTACAAAATTATATTTTTTATAACTAGTATATGATTGAAGCACCCAAATGTTTCATATAATCTATTTTTTTTTATTATTTATCAAAAAATAAACTACACTTATCTAGCTAGTGTTGAATAAATTCTTCACTCAAATCAATAATTAAACCATAACATATAAAAAATATAACTAAAATGATCTTTTATTTGTAATTTATCACAACAGTTCCAATTGTCGATATCTTTCTATTTCAATTATTCACTACAATGTATTATGAACTCTTAAAACTAAGCTTAGGGAAATCTCAACCCACGGTTTCACTTCCACATCACATTCATTTTACAACCTCAACACCACCTGATTCTAAACAAAAAAAATCATAAAAAAGTACCCAATCGAATCTTACAATGTACCAGTCAAGATTGAACTCACCTTCAAAACCAATGACGGAGGTTAAGCTCCAAACTTTAATCACCATCCTTAGCCTCCTACTGACAACCTCTTCATCAGCTTTTTAAAATCTAATATTCGTCCTTCATATTCAAGGTTTAGATTCATCGGTTTCTGCTTAGGTGGTTTCAAAGATTGAAAGATTTGGAAGATTATCTCAACACTCAAGACCATAATAATATCAAAAATTTCACAAATGGATAGAAGAGCACGATTAGGGTTTTTTGCAACAAAGAAGGAGAAGGGGAAAACAAAACTTAACCGTGTAAGAACAAATTACGTAAATAAGCAAACATGTGCTTAAATATTTTTAAGTATACATTTCAATTAGAATCGACCAAACAATGTCCAATAAAATAATATTATCTTGTGTCAGTCTAACCCACGTCATTTCATTAAATTTAATTTTAATTCAATTTCTTTCAATTTTACTATACATCGTAGTGACGTTATCTATCATTAATTAATTTTAAATATATTATTATGACGTCGACCTAAATGTCACATATAATAAATTTTTATTTGTAAAATTCTTGTGTCCGTCTAGACTACAATTAATTCTTTCAAATCTTTAGAATTATTATTGTACTCAATTAAGTATGTTTAGCCTACTCTAATAACTTTTCGAGTTTGCTTTGGAAGCTAACCTTTCGGTATTCTTAGGGTGATTCACATTCATTTAACAAGGAACATTTTGAGCACATTATTGTTTGTCTGACTACAAGAGCTCATTCTACTCCACTTCACCCAAAAAAATGCAAAAGAATTTGAAGAATTTATAGACAAGTTATAGTATAATTTTCATGCTTGGTCATCTAAAGTTATGACACCAGATAATGTTTTATGCTGCAATTGGTTGTGAGCTTTGCTGTGAGAGTGTAGTATTGAGATCTTACAATGCATCAAGGAACTTTTTTATTGAATGAAAAGACTCAAGGGGAGAACGACTTTGCCAGAACAAATAGTAAATGAAAAGACGGAGGAAGCTGTAGTTTAAAGGCATATAAGTAGAAAACTGAAAAACCAGAAGAGCTTAAATTAGAGATGATTATTTTTCAGCTTAAAAAATTAACAAAGGTGTGCTAACTTTGACAACAGATTTAAAAATATACTTTGTGGAGCCTTTTTTGTTTTTAAAAATAAATTTTGTTTTTCTCTAACACGTGCAACACTGGGACAATTAGCACCATCGATCACGCTTATCTGAAGGTAAAAAAAAGTCGCAGATAACATCTGCCGACAACTGAAACTTTTGCGTAAGGTTAGTTTGAAGAAATAAAAAAAAGACGGCTTCATTTTCAATTAATCATATCTCTCACCAACATATATTCTCTGAGAATAAATAAAAATGCAGAGTTGTGAAAAAAAAAACAATTAAAACGACTAATTGAGGTGCATATTCTATTGTGTAGTTTTCATATACTCCTTAATGCTACAAAAAATTCATTTAAACTTTTTTTTTTCAAATATTATAACTAATATCAGTGATTTTACCTTTGATTGGATCAATTGGATTCTCTAGATACAGGAGTTGTTTGATTTGGATTTTGTTTGATGTTAATCTTTCATTACATATATTTAACAAATTTTATTGGCACGAACCATGAATAACTACAGGGAAAAGGCTGTAGCAATCAACTTGTTGCTTAACTCATACGTTGACATAATGTAATTACTTGGTTCGTCAGTCATTGTAATAATGAAGAATCCAAAAGATGTCAACTTGTGTCAAGAAACATGCCACCTGTCATGTCATCATTATTCAACGTTAAATCGATAAAATTTATAAAACATATAATGAAAATATCAAAATGAAACAATTAGGCATATAAAAATCTAATTTGCACAATTAAAACTTCAAAGACAAAAAAACATAATTATAATACATAAAAAAATAAAAAATTAGTCATCTATTATCTTCTTAGAATTTTTTATTAATAGGTATAGTTTACATATGTATCGTTTTTGTAAATATATATGAGTTTTGATCTAGTTCTCCCATATTTTGTATTTTTTTTTTCTTCTTTTGAATAATATTTTTTTTCATGTGATGACAAATGATTGTTGTTACTTAAGGTATTAGCATAGCTGAGATGTCAAGTACCATAATGAATCTAACATGAAAATTTTTAATATAAAAAAAATCAAAAATTATTCTTAAATCTATTTTATACTCTAATGGTTACTATGATTCACCAAATTGTTCAAGTTCTTTATGACTTGATTGATTTGATTCCTATATTTTAAACTAGTAGAAGACATGTAAAATAACGAAATGTATGAAAGAAATTGTATTATTATTATTGTTATTATTATTATTATTATTTTCCGTTTTATTTTATTTATTTATTATTATTACTTTTATGGAAAAAAGTTGGAGGCCGTGAAACTAAACATGTTTTTAAAAAGAATTGTTTTAAGATCTGTCGCATCATCGGAGCTTTATTCCCCTATCTTCTTCTTAAGTGTTTAATCTTAAATACGGGATTAAATTATTCTGAAAATTAATTTTAAAAGACTTATTATCTATCTTTACATTTAATTTTTTATTAGAACAAAAATAGAGTATGAAGTCTTTGAAAGCATATAGAAGAATTATGAGATTGAAGGTTATGTATGTATATTGCCGACTAGGATAAGAACCCACTAATATGCCGACCTTCACACTAAAAATTTGAGCCGCAAATTTTAGTATTGGCGTCACACATTCAGCAGCCATGCTCATGGCTATTAATATTAAAAAGACAAATGAAAGCAGACAAAAACCTTGGAGCTGTTGTACCTATGCAAGACCACTCCAAACATCTCTTATCTGCCATTTCCTCATAATTTTTTTCATCACACCTTCATCAAATGTCTTTAGATTCCTCTCACTTCAATCACCTACTTGTAAAAGCTTAATAATTTCCCATTACCCAAACTTAAATTGCATTATCAACGCACTTGATTCCTTTCTATCTGATGCATGCACTCTCTCAATTATTGTAAACCCCGACCATATATGTTATTATAAAATCTACAACTTGTCAATAATCTGTAATTTAATATTCAAAAGAATTTCAACTTGTTTGAATGAAAAATATTCTACGTAACTATGCATAGATATGGCCAAACTGTTTAGTTAGACCTTAGAATAAATAATAGTAGCATTGAAGGAAAAAGGATATATATATAATATTTTCAGCATAGAAACGTGAAGTGATTAGCTTACTACTTTGTGCACGTGGTGGTTTCTTTATCTGCTTCTTATTTAATTGATTGATTAATTAATTTGGGTCTTAAATTTGACAGCTGGCGAGGAAAATCCATTGTGGGCCGCAGATGTTCAAACTGGTATTGAAGATTTGAAGCAGACATATTATTTGACGTAATAGGAAAAAGATGTTAAGAAGACTCAAAGATTGCGGTGCGCACGGGTTGGTGGTTGGCACGTAGTGACTAATACATGCTACACATAATATCAATGACAATTTTTCAAGTCAAAGTCAATTGTCCTATATTTTTTATGGTCATTGGTCAGCTTCAAAGCCTGTGTAATGCTTATGCTACCTTACGTGGGACTCTCTTCCTCCTATAAAATCTTTTTTTTAAATCACAGATAAAATAACTCCACGTTAAGTCATATTTCATATGTCTGCGCAGCAGGTATATTTAGAGCATCTTAGTGATAATAACTGAACATTAACGATGGTGTTGTGTTGAGGTAAAAGGTAATAAAATTTCAGCGGAATCATAATATGTGTTCATTAATATGCAGATTTGTGTTGATGTGTATCAATACATCTTAAATTTATTTTGGAATATGCACATGTGTGTGAAGTTTTCTTTGAAGTAAATATCTTCCAAAAGGCATTTTCCTCCATTTTGCTAAAGAAATCTATCAACTCCACCTCACACCTTGGTTAATTTTTATTTCTATCAATAACAAGTATGTATACTAAAATAAAATAAGAGAAGTTACTTTAAATATAATCTTGTGTATCTTGTTACATCTTCATTATTGATGGGAAAAAGCATATAAGTTTGGTTTTATATAAAAAGAAGTAAAGGAGAGAAATATGTGATAGATTCGAATCTCCCTCTTTACTCTAGATGTTAACAATTAATATTTTGTGACAAAAATTTACAAATTTCCTTAATTATTTGATAAATACAATTATTTGTACTAGTCTTAAATCCAATTAAGTTTATCAGAATTATAGGCTCCAAAGTCAAGCATATCATTCTTTTCTCACCCAGGACTTTTCTTTCTTTCATATTTTTTTTTACCAACAAAAAATAATAAATAATAGAAGTATTTTAGAAATACTTAAACCCTTATACAAGCAAGTCTTCTTGTAACTCCTTACATGAAGCAAATTATAGACTTCTCCCACTTGAATATTAAAGTTCTTGCGCATATATAATTTTTTATACATTAATATATATATATATAAGTTTGTATTTTTTTATAATTTATCTATATTTTTATTTTTAATTCGTATATAAATTAATTTTAACTTTTATAAAAATACCTTTTTTAATACTTTTTTTTCCTTAGAGAAGTTCCTCGAAATAAATTTATGATTGATAAAGAAGATTTGATTATAATAGGAACAAAATAATTTTAGTTGCATGTTTATGAAAATAAGAATTATTTCTATAAATGATAAATCAAAAGAACAGTATTTATTTTTAAAATGTAAAAACAAATATTACACGAATAAATAAATTTATCAAATCATTCACACTATGTTTACTGGAACTGATAGTGTGGAATTGGAAGAGATATAGGATGAGAAAAGCAAATAAATGTGCCAATGAAAGGAAAGTTAGAAAAGCAAATGAAAGGAAAGTTAGAAAAGCAGACAAAAAGTGAGATGAAATCACGAAAAACAATATTTTTTTTTATTCCTTCAAATTTTCGCTGATTTTAAGAGATTTGTGAACAAAAGTGGATTTTTTTAAAATTAATTATATATATAAATTATATTTTAATATAAATATAAGTATAATGTTTAATATATATTTTTATATTATAATAAAATGAATAATTAAAATAATAAATAAAAAGGAATTTAAAATTTAATTATTAATATGTATTTTATTATTATTTATTAATTTTTAATTTAAAATTTATTTTAATTTTAATTTTAACTTTTAAAATTTTTATATTAAATTATTTATAAATCTTTTAAATTTATTATATCTATCAAAGCACACACAAACTCTAACATAATCATCACATTACAAACTTCAATAAACTTTTTTTATAGATCTACTCTAATATATCTCAATCCTAACAACCTAATCACTACAAATTTACTTTCTAAAATCTTTTCCTAATCCAAACACACCCTACATTATGAAACTCATAGTGCGGAATTGGAAGAGAATGACATGAAATGTTCCTTGTAAGGCTGGAAAGAATGACAATTGGCGTTGCTTGAGAAGATGAAATTTCGCCGTCTCTTTTAGGCTCTGTTTGGATTGAGGAGAGGATGTGTGAGGATTTGAGGAAGTGAATGTGTGAGGATGTGTGAGGAAAGTGTGAAGAAAGTGAAAGTGTTTGGATTCGGGTATGTTAGGGTGGATGTGTGAGGAAAGTTTATGGGAGTTTGTGAGTGATGTGATGGTTATGATGAAATTTTAATTTTTTTTTAAAGGTGTGAATTGTTACTTTACAGATTAACCCTTGCCTATTAAAAAAATTAATAATAAAATGAGTTGTTTTTGTTTAAAAATGAAAACTTTCACACATTTCGTAAATTTAAAAATTATAATTAAAAAATATATGTTAAATGTAAATATGTATAATATAAAAACTATAATTAGAAAAAAAATATGTATTCAACAAATTAAATAAAAACAGAACTTCAAGTAATAAAATTGAAAAATAAAT
>Ga0123342_1007804_pt1 | contig 13916 bp, 6 predicted proteins | sample Turbeawhitnodule_FD_89960 | JGI IMG/M metagenome (GOLD analysis project Ga0123342, IMG submission 89960) | Root nodule microbial communities of legume samples collected from Mexico - Turtle bean Mexico white nodule | ecosystem: Host-associated > Plants > Roots > Nodule | place: Mexico: Nepantla...
AAAATTAATTTATATAATGATAAAAACCATAATTTTATTTAACTTTAAAAGAAAGAAAAAAAAATCAATTATAGACTTATTTCAAGAATAAAAGCAAATTTTCTTAAGAAAACTACATAATTTTAAAAAAAAAACATTTATTATTATTATAGATTATAAATGCTAAATAGGCTTAAAGTAGCTAAGCTGGAATAGCTCAGTTGGTTAGGCCGTGTGGCTGTTAACCACAAGTTTGGGTTCAAGCCCGCTCTCCTCCTAGAGTGTTTGATGATTTTTTTCTAATAAAAAATTTACATTTTTTTATCATTTTGCTTTTAGCTATTTCTAATTATTTCATTTTTAATATGTCTATTTAATACTTATTTTAATTTATATTATTTTATTATTCTATATATCTCACCTATAATTTTATTTAATATAAATATATTTACTATATATTACACACATTTTATAAAATGTTATATTTATCAATATATTCACATATTTATATAAATTATATGTATAACACATTTAATAATTATTATTAACAAAAAAATATTTTAAATTATATTTAATCATTTTTTATTTTTTTCCTTTAAAAATATTTTCACATTTTTTTTCTTAACAATAAATAAATTAAATAAAAATGTTTTCATATATAAAAGAAATGACAATCAACTAACATCATTATATACCACTACAAGAAAAACATGAAATAGAAACAAATTTTTAGAGACTAAAATAATTAGTTGCAATAGTAACTAAATTAGAAACCATTTTAAAAACTAATAAAAAATCGGTTTCTAAATTAGTTTTTATTATTGTTAAATAGTTTCTAAATTGGTATCTAATTAGCAACCAAACTTTTATATACCAATTATTTAGTTTCTAAATTTGGTCTCTAAAACCTTGGTTGCTAATTAGATATCAATTTAGAAACTATTTAACAATAATAGAAATTAATATAAAAACCATTTTTTTTAGTTTCTAAAATGGTATCTAATTTAGTTACTATTACAACTAATTATTTTGATCTCTAAAAATTGGTTTCTATTTCATGATTTTCTTGTAGTGCAAAAAATAATTTTTTTCTTCTTTTGATTTATCTAACAACAAATGAGAGGCTCTAAATTATATTTTCTCTAGAAATTTTAAGTTGGCTCAATTAATTTTCAACTGTACTTGATGTAACATTTTCATCTTTAATATTGTATTATTTAAGCAAATAGTTTAGAATTGTTTTATTTATGTACATTTAAATAAATATACAAGGTCTTAGTTAAAAATTTAAAATTATATTTCACACAAAAAAAAATCAAAATTGGTTTACAAGAAAACTTTATATGAAAAAAATATCAATTTATTGATAGAGTCCGTAATCAGATATAAATTTAAAATGCACTAAGGTTTGAATGAAATCAAAGTCATTCTTCAAATAATTCAATTTTGCAAATTCAGAATCTCAGTTTTCAAATCTTGATGGAGAAAGAGAAATGAGAAATGGAAAAACGTGGTTTGTACATTTATTGTTTCTCAAAATGGTGTTCTCAGTGAATCTTGACGGAGAAAGAGAAAGGGAAAAAAAGTAGTTGTACATTTATTGTTTCACAGAGGATGTCAGTAAAAATAATATAGTAAATATATAACTTTCAAACAATTTCATTAAAATAGTTTCATTATCTTTATAAATAAATTATTTTGAATAAAAAACCAAAATAATTGATTTGATGATGGGGAAAAATTAATCATTTATGAAAATATAAAATATTAGCAAGTTTTTTTTTTTTTATATAGCTAGAATCACAGTATTATTTTTAAATGAATTTAGTAACATAATTTTTCAATATTTTGTGAGAGAAATTAACATGAAAGAGAACTACATGACTAAACTTGTATATAAATTTTTGAGAAGACAAATTTAAGAAATGAATAAATTAGAAGTAGTGTACTCTAACACAAAGCTACCCACCCCAAAATTAAGAAAGCGAACGTTAATAAATAAGTAGTAATTTGATCTTAGGACAATAATCCAAGGCTTTTTACTTTCTCTATCTTTGATCTTTTCCCCTGCATCTATAATTTTTTTCTTTATTTTTTTTGTTGCATTGTAAAATTTGAAAATCTTTTATATTCAAAACCATTCAAAACAGTAATTCAAATTTTAGTATTATTATACATTATATTTTTTGAATTATTACGCATAGCGTTTCAAATTTGCAATCCATTTTCAGAATGAAATAATTTATATAATTTAAAACATTATTTTTAAATCACTGATGAGAAAATCCATAAACTATTTTTAAAAAATTTAATCTGAAAAATATAATTATTAATTTCATATGTAAGAGTCCATAATAGTTTTTTTTTCTTTGAATATAAAATTTTGTGTTTTAACTTATGAAGAATAATTTGCATGTGCGTGTTCGTGATGGAAGAGGAGTAATCATTTGGTCTGGTCGGCTCATGTAGGGTTCATCATTTATTTGATGTCCGTCCTCTTTTTTATTATACTAACTCCATATCTAATAAAAAATATTTCTTACTAATTCGTAGAAACATAATTAGCAATCGTCAACTTTAAATCAAGAGTACTGAACTCATAATAACTTTCATGTATTATTTTTAAATATTTTTCTATGTTTCCAAATCTTTTTAATTATTGTTATCTAAATAACTCTCCAAATTCTATTATTTGTAACATATTTAAGAAAGGAATTTTTTTTATATATTAAATGTGATTTCACATAATTAATCGTGGACACTCTCAATTAATTATAACACATCTTCCATATAAATCAAGTAATTTTACAGTTAAAAAACATGATTTATAAAATTTTCTGCCACATCACATAAAACACATATATTATTTAGTAAAAAAACATCTCACAAATTATGATTTGTTGATAGTGCATTTTGTAACACTCTCCAAACATTTATTTGTGCATGAGATAATCTAATTTATTTTGGTTCAATTTGATTTATATATTAATAAAAAATTTAATCAAATTTCTCAATTTAAAAACTGTAACAAAATATATTTTAATTCAAATTTTCAATTTTAAAGATGTACCGATGTAATTTTTTAAAACTCTATCAAAATATTTTTAATTGACAGGTGGCACCTATATATAACATTGATGACAATTGACTTGATTTCAACTGACAGGTCAGTGAGTAACCTAGTTAATTGCGAGACAGCAAATGGTTATTCATGTTTCATAAATATGTACTTCTCTCATGTGCAATTATACTTTCACCCCTATATACTACTTCCACTTTAAGATCTATACTTTAATAATATAATAAATTAATATTTTAATTATATTTATTTTATTTTTTAATTTAAAATATTATTATATTAGCATAAGAAGCTGTGAAGTATGTGATTTATAGTATTTGCACTATCAAAGAAAAGTTTTCCTTTTTTTTAACGGTATAACATCCCTCTTCTATAAAAGGTGTTTGTGTATGTTACATTGGAATCACTGCTAAAACCTTTGAGCTTCGAAGTCTAGTGGAATCTGAAGAGTTGAAGGTAAGTTGAGTGAAGTTTAGAATTTTGTGTTGTGTATATTATGATTTATTTATTTTAATTATTCTATAAAATGGATAGATTGATATGTGTGTAGTTTTGGTATTTTTAGACGCGGAAAAGAAGTAGGTGGAAGCAGAGTTGAAAGGCCAGGAACATATCTTGATACTGTTAAAGAAAATGAGCATAATGGGTTCTCCTGGTGGAGAGGAGATGAGCATGAAGAATGATGACTTGGAAAATAACCTCAAGGAAGGAGAACAGGCTTCAAGCAATGTGATTGAAGAAAACAGAATTGAAAGCTCAGAAGAACGCAGTGATGAAGTTGAGGCACATGGTTGGTGTTTGTTGCCAAAGAGAACATACGATTCAATAAAACAAAATAAGGCAGAGTCATGGAGAGAAATAGATGATCAGAGTTTACAGCAAGAGAGCCCTAAGGGAAACACGGTGCTGCATGTAGCAGCTCTGTATGGAAATGATAGGTGTGTGGAAAGAATACTTGAAATTTGTCCAGCAGCAGAGCTTTTGAGAGTAAGAAATGGAAATGGTGACACCCCACTGCATGTTGCTGCAAGAGCTGGCAAGATCTCTACTCTTCACAAGTTGGTGGCTACATACGTTTAAACTTCCTCCTATTACTTTTTCTAATAAACTTTTTCGAAAACAATAAAATTATTTTAATTTATAAATAGGCTTATTTTAATTTGTAGAAAAGTTAATTTACTTTTTTTAGAAAAATGTTGTAAAAACCTCATGCATACACAAATGTATAAAATTAAGTTAATTGTATTCATTGCTGAAACACTTGTTAATTCACGGTAAATAAGTTTGTTTAATAACTCTAACTGATACGACATTTTAACGGAGAGCATTAAAAAATATTTTTTTTTAATGTGAAATTTATAGATTTAATTTATTTAGATTTTAAAAAAAAAATGCTTATAAATTGAAATTTTACTTAACTAAATAGTTCTGTATATTTTATAAGTATTTTTTTTATTTTAAACAATTCAGATATAAAGAATTTACGTTGAAATAAGATTTGTATTCATATATAATCTCATTGTCAAAAAACTAAAGATCATATTACTGTTTCATAATTTTCCACTTCTCATGTCAATTTTAGTTTGTCTGTTCCATCACAGTTTTATATGATAATAAGGATAATATGTTCGGATATAAAAAAAAATGTTTAATAACATTTTTTATTAAAAAAAATTATATAAACTTATATTGATAGTGCTATTTATATATTTATATAAACTTCATCGTTGCATTACAGATTTATATTCATTCCTAGTCAAAGCCGACAAAGCCGACCCAAAACGGAGGATTCGACTTGCTTCTGGTGAGGTTAGAACAGTGTGGAAATAATAACGGTCTGAAAACAGTAGTTAAAATTTGTCCAAAATTTTGGATGCATTTATAGATAAAAAAATTTATAAGTTTTTTTGAAAAATAATTTAAATTAATTAATTACAAGTTAGAAGTTTTTCTCTTGTTATTTTTTACTTCATTCTAAAAAAATATAATCATTTGGTCGGGAGAAGGAAGAACACATATTAGTTAGAAATGAAGATATGAAAAAATATTTACACCTACAATATTATAGTTTTCAATTGTTATTTGCAATGCTAATTGCGGCTATTGCTATTGGAAAACTTTTCCTAATTAGGGACTAAAATTGATGCATTCGCCATTTCCTTAATTTCGCAATCGTTTGATTTGGGGAATGAGGCACATATATTAATAATAAGTCAAGATAACAACATCTACCACTACTTTGGAATTCCATTTCTGTTAATTTATGAAACTTAACTTAATAGTTAATTACAAAGTACTACTAAGTTAGGCCTTTTAAATTTTGAAATTAATATTTTATTTCGAAATTATATTTTAAATTAAAATTTCTCAAATGTCCAACCTTTTTATTCTTCACTCTCCATCCAATTAATACACAAATGTCTTTAAAGCATCTCAAAAAAATGTTCAGGGGAGTTTTCTTAATATGTAAAAAAATTGAAATGTAAATTAATTGTTTAATAACTTTAATTGATACGACATTTAACGGATGGCATAAATTTCAATGTGAATTTTACAGATAATATATATATATATATATATATATATTTTATAAATTGAAAAAATTACTAAGTAAATAATTCTAATTCTCTATATTTTAGAAGTATTTTTTTTTTAATTTTAAACAACTATATATTAATTATTTACATTAAAATCATATTTTTATTCACATCTATCTCATTGTGAGAAAACTAAAAATCATAATTGCTACTTCATAATTCTGCAGTTCTCATATCAATTATAGTTTGTGCATCTTACATTTTTATATGATAATAATCATAATATGTTCCGATAAAAAAATAATTGATATAATAACATTTTTATGAAAAGAAAAATCATCTAAACTTATATTGATATTTATTATGTTTATTTATATATTATTTTGATTTTGGTTACGAAGATGAAAATTTAGATGAAGATTTGGATGAATATGATGATGAAGATGAAGTTGAAGATGAAGATTATAAAATAATAAACCATGCAGGTTAGATCACTGTGAATATAATAACTGTCTCTAAATGGTATTTTAAATTTGTCCACATCTTTTGGAGTACATGCATTTGTGGACAAATTTTCTTATAAGTTCTTTTTGAAAAATTAATTAATTACCGGTTAGAAGTTTTTTTTTCTTATTGTTTACTGTATTTCATCTTTCTAAAAAGTTTATAATCAATGAGGATAAAAAACACTAAAAAAAATTATAAAATAAAATCTTAGAGATAAAAAAATAATTAGTTATTATATTAATTAAATTAAATATTATTTAGAAATTATAAAGATTATTATATTATGTTAGTTTTTATTATTAATAAATAAATTTTAAATTGATATCTAATTAGTTACCAAATTTAGATAATATTAATAATTAAAATCTTGATAATTAATTACATATCAATTTGTAAATTATTTATTAATAATATAAATTAATTTATATACCAATAATATTTTTAATTTTTAAAATAATATTTAATTTAGTTAATATAATAATTAATTATTTTTATTTTTAAAATTAATTTTTATTTAATAATGTTGTATTGAAGACCATAGTGAAAAATGAAAATATGAACAATATTTAAATTTAGAATCTTATAGTTTTCAATTGTTAGCTGCAATTGTAATTGCGGTTATTGCTATTGCAAAGTTTCCTAACTACGAACTCTTCAATTGATGCATTGGTAATGAAGATGGACATAACTGCAACATACTTTTCCTTCTCCTTTTTCTTCATAATAACTTATCCTCCTACTTTATATAGTTTTCCTTCTCCCTCTTCGTAATAACTTATCCTCCTACTTTATATAGATGCCATAGTTGTTTTCATTATTTTTTTTGGAGATATTTTTAGACTTGTCTCATGAGAATTGTGCAAAGATAATAGACTAAATAATATATAGTCACTCATAATGTAAAAATTAAAGTTATTAAAGTTTTATCTAAGCATAAAATGTTATGTATAGTAAGTTTTTTTTATTGTTATAATACTTAAGTTAATTATGATAATTAAGATGATTTTTTTATTGATTGTTAGTGTAAAAGTAATATAAACTAATATAAATGAGTGCCAATTTTAACTTTTAAATTGATTTTGTGAAGTTAAATTGTACTTAAAATGAGTTTTTATCATTTTTTTACTGTTTTCATTATTTTGGCACAATATATTTTTGGACTTGTCTCATTATAATTGTACAAAGATAATTTTGTTTGGTCTTTTAATCTTAGAATAAATAATATATAATCATTGGTAATGTAAAAGTTAAAGTTATCAAAGTGTTATCTAATCATAAAATTTAAGTTTAGTAACTTTTTTATTCTTATAATACTCAAGTTAATTATGATAAGATGGCTTTTTCAATTGGTCATTAGTGGAAAAGCTTTTACATTCTTAAAATGTTACTGAGCACTGAAATAGTAAACACTGTGTATCTTTGGTTAACACGTATAGCGTGTAATTAATGTTGAAAAAATTAAAATTAATTCTTTCACTTTTGTTTACTTGGAGAAGTAATAAACAGATAAAAGAAAATAGTAAATAGGGCAAAACAAAATAATAGCGTTAAGAATGTTTAAAGTTGGAAAACGTCCTTCACTTAATAAATAATGTCTCTCACAGTTGGAGATCCCATATAGATTAGAGATTATAGTCTTTTATTATATATAAGTGCGGGCAAACCTCAACCTCATGAACCGGTTTTATGGGATTGAATTAGACTTAAAGTTCACATCTTAATACTCACAATTTAGATTTAGATATCAATTTAAAAATTATTTTATAATTTTTTTACTAATAATAAAAATTACTTTAAATACTAATAGTTTTTTAGTTTATAAAATAGTCTCTAATTAATTAAATAATAACTATTTATTTTTTATTTTTTAAAATTAATTTTCATTTAATAATTTTGTTGCAGCCGATATGAAAATGAGACAAAGAATAAGGGGGAGATCATACCAAATCAAGGAGTCTGGTCACCAGCCATTGTGGCAATATTAAAACAGAATAAAGGTAATTTTTGTTATATAATTATAAATTTTTTCTTATCATTATTATATTTATTAACTGGATAGAAACTATTGGAGATCTGAATCACTATCTCTCCACTTTCTTTGTGTATAAATGGAGTAATCAAATTTTAATAAAAATTAAATTAATAGGATGGATCTTGAATTATTTAATAATATTTAATTAGGTCTATACAGTTTTTTAATTAGATGACTCAACTTTTATTTGTCTATTAATTGGACATTTTGTTTAACTGTTACTATTGTAAACATGTCTCTTCCGATTGAGAATAACAAGTTCAAAAGAATGACCCTTAAAAAGTGAGAATTTTCATTACAGAGTCATAATATATTGATAATCCAATGATTATTTCAAATTATAACGGTTAAAAATAAATAAAGAAATAATTTTAATAAATTTTGGAAAAACTATAAATTGGTGTATTTGATTATATAGTTATTCAGTAACATTTTTTTTATATATGTATAAAAAATGCCAATATCACATTTGTAAACTATTTAAATATTTGTAGTTACTTTTTTATAACGAAAATTGTACAGAAATACTTAATTAAAACACAAATAAAAGTTTAAAGATTCAATGAGAAAAATATTTTACAGAACTGATTAGAAACTTTCGTAGCTTAATTGAAATTTATTTTAATTTTAAAATAAAATAATTAAACTTTTTCAGTTTCAAAATTTTGTACTTATATCAAGTGAACGAATTTGTTTATTATAAAGAAAATCTTCATTATAGACTTTTCAAAAATATGATGAAAGAAAGAGAGAAAATTTGGTATGCTATGGTACGCTTAATATTCAATTTTCTTTAAATTTTCTTTCTCAAGTACGAGATTTCCTTTAACTATCAAATGGGATGAGCTCAAGAAAAAAAAATATATGATGTAACTGGATAACTTTTGTCAGCAATATTTTATTGGACATGTTTTTTTTTTAATATTTCTTATTTCCTTTAAATAATTCATATATTTGATATTTGTTAACGAGATTCTATTTAATTGGTTATTCATAAAATACGACAGGTATTTTAGAGAAAATAATAAACAAAAAGAAAGAATGGATTCATGTTAAGGATGATATAGGAAGAAATGCTCTTCATTATGTAGCATCTATAGGTTACCTACATGGTGTTGAGTACTTGCTTCAAAATTGTCATTCTTGTAATATGGAAAGAGACAAAGATGGTTTTTTTCCTCTTCATCTTGCTTCTGCATTTGGACATACAGAAGTGCTAAAGAAATTGCTAGCAGAATGTCCAAATCCCAGAGAAATAGTTGACAACAACGGTCGAAATATTGTTCACATTGCCGCTATAATGGGACGATTTAATGTGGTAAGGTACATCTTGCAAGATGAAAATGATGGATTTAAAGATATGATAAATGACAAGGATTACGATGGAAACACTCCGTTGCATTTGACTGCCTCACACTCTCGTCCAAAAGTTATGCAAGCCTTGACATGGGCCACAAGAGTGAATCTCCATTGCCTTAACAACAACAACCAAACAGCTCTCGATGCCTTTGAGCAATTTAAACAAGAAAATAATCCGCCCTTCCCTTAGGCAAGTATATATAAAATATTGTGTTTGCTAAAAAAAATCAAGATTTAATTATGCTTTTTTAGTTTATAGTGATTGCTACTAAAATATATGTTCAGCTAGGTTCTTAATTGATAAAAAAATCCATCTCAGATGATTATGTTCAAGGAAGGTTTTTTTTTTCTCATTTAACCTCACTTTTTCTTTCTTTCTTAATTTGTGGTAAATTCCATACACATAAATTGTTTAAATTGTCTAAAAATTGAGCATCATCATCAGTAATCTCCTTACACACTTGGACTACTTATTTTTCTATTGTTGTATTGTTGAATTTGTAACACAAACTTGTATATGCAGCGGCTAACATGGTGCCAACTAAAATCTGCTGGTGTACAAAATGCTAAAAGTGGGTCACACTCTATCGAGATCCCTTCCCCTTACAAACTAAAAGCCCAAAACACAAATTTTTATAAAGATAGAATCAACACCCTTATGTTGGTTTCAACCCTTATAACTACAGTAACATTTGCAACAGGTTTTACTTTGCCTGGTGGAAATAATAGTTCCACTCCAGGACAACAAGGCATGGCTGTTATGCTGAATCACGTGTGGTTTAAACCATTTATTTTTTGCATCACAACATCCATGTATGGTGGCATTAATGTTACTATTATACTCATTTGAGCTCAATTGCAAGATATAAATTTGGCTCTTTTAGCCCTTAATGTGGCAACGCCCCTTTTAGGAGTCACTCTCGCAACCCTATCAGTGGCATTCTTGGCTGGTGTCCACCTCATTATAAGCGATCTCAGTTGGCTGGCCACTACTGTTCTGATTTTGTGTGTGATCTTCATTTTCCTTCTTTTGTTAGTGTACATTCTTCTCTGGTTACCCTCACACTCAAGCAACATAATAATGCGATACATTTCTTTCTATCCTTTTCAGTTTCTCACATGGTTATTTGAAGGTAGGTAATTACGAACACATTTCTGAAGTCTCTGCATCTTTGTAGATTTGTTTTCTTCTTTATCCTTTTTGATATGGAGATTGAACTTTGTTTTCATGTGCATCTTAATTGGAGTTGTGCTTCTTATATAATTGCATGCTACTACTCATCATTTTCATGTGCAAAATCATTTGGCTTTATGTGCTTTAAACTCCTTTATTGTTGTTTTATAATAAGTATGTCATAATAGTACTCTCTTAAAGGAGTTTTATATGTACATACATCATTAGAAATAGAAATAAACAATAATTTTGTTTAAATATAAATAAATATTAAGTCTTGTATGGTGATGAATTAAAAAGATTTTTCTGTTCTGTTTGTCCCTATATTCTTATCCTCATAGCAAGAATGCTAATTCTTCTTGTTTTATAAAGTATACTAGTAACATGCTTATGCTGCAAGGCCATGCTTATTTCTTTTTTCATATAACAAGTTTAATGATGTATTGAGTTTCTAAAATGAATATGAGATTCCTTAATTCAAATTCCAATGGACAGAGTTGTCTATGGTGCCACATTATCAATCTCATAAGTTTACAATGAATTGTTATAACAAGGTGCCATGAAATTATGTTGGTGTGATGAAACTCAGTCATATGCTTCATTTTTCTATGAATGATTTTCTTTATGTTTTCAAAATCAAGGACATGAATTTCATTAGTTATTATAGTTGGATAAATCTCTTCTTATTCTTTAGTATTTGTTTTTATTGATTATATGTGCTAACTTTTTTCAGATGAGATGAAAGGCCAAGAGTTTGGTGCATGAGTTTGGACTATGAGTTTGGTGCATGAGTTTGGTGCATGTTAATTAGCGTGTTTGATTTGTTATCTGATAGTATGATATTAACAAAAGTTAAAGGACCTAATAACACACTCCTTTGTTGTGGTATTTTATCTAAGTTATTTGATGTCATCTAGATACTATTATATGTGTTTGTAAGGCCAACATATTTAAAGGAACACATGTAGTTTTACATAAATGGTTGATCATATTTATACTTAAGATTCTATATTAGTTTGCTATGTATGCATTTATTTGGATAACTTTTTAGAAGATGTATACTCTCTTAAGGGTGTACCTTTCTTATATTCGTTCAGTCTAATTGGTACTACATGTTATTAGAAAATTTTCAAAGCAAATTAAATTGACAATTTTTCATTGCTTTCACGGTTATTTACTTGCTTATTTTTTTATATTTTTTTTATTAAAAGATAATTAATTAATTAATTGAAACACTTCAAAAATATCTCAATCCTTATAAAAAAAACTTACTACTCAACCATCTTATTTACAAGTCCGTAAACATAAACAAACTCAATCTTCACCAACAAACAAATATCATATCATTTTGAAATTTGTGCTACCCGAAGAATTATGCATTAAATTCTGCATTTAAGTTCTGCACAGTAATAGAACAGTAGGACTTCATGAAGTTGGCCCTTGGTGGTTTGGCATAGTTGCTTACAGAAAGAAACTGTTTTGCCTAATTCCAGCTTCACATATTGCTATGCCGCATATTTGATGGGAAATTTCATCATTCTAAAATATCTAAATTTATTGAATTTTAAATTCATGTTATTTTAAATTATTTTCTAATTAGATCCACCAGACGAGAAACTCCAGTCGTCGAAAGATAGTATGAATGTGAAAAGTACATTAATAATATCTTAACTTATATATAATTTCTTATTTTTTTTAAATATTTTATTTTAATAAGATAAATTATTTTTTTTGAATTTAATTTATTTATTTGGATAAAGTATATTAAATAGTAAATAATTTAATAATTTAAAAATAGCAACAAGATTTTAGCTATCAATTTTTTTAAATTCTAAAGTTAGTAATAAAAATCTTTGTAGTTAATTAAGTACTTAGTAACTAATTTATAAATTTTATTAGTAATATAAATTACTTTAAATACCAATAATTTTTTAATTTTTAAAATAATATCTAATTTAATCAATAAGTGATTAATTATTTTTTTTTATAAATTTTTTTTATTTAATGTTTGTATTGTATTGAAACCTTTTGAGAATTACCAAACAACTACTTAGTGATCTATGCATGAATTATATTATAAGAAGAAAATAATAATAATTTATAACTATAAAACTCTTTAACAATTTGTTTCCATCAAAATATTAAAGTCATTTAATAAATTTTAAATTAAATAAATAAAGTATTTTTATTTTCTTTAATTTTTTTCTTTAAATGCATTAAACTGAATTATTCAACAAAGCAAATTGAATCGGTCAAAATAAATTTTATGTTTAATTTTGAAGAAAGTGTTTAATTCTTTGGATATAAAGTAACATAGAAGTCAAATAAATTTTACAAGATAGTTTAGAATTCATGCACTTTCTTTTAAAGATCAAAATAAGTAATGTTTTTTTTAAGAAAACAATCTATTAAAAGTAAGTTTACAATTACAAAATACAATTGAGTACTATTTGGTTAAGTTATTCTTGATTAACACTAAGTATTTTTTACCACTACAAGAAACAGTATATATAGCGTCCGTCAAATATGGACTCAAATGTTGGATTTTGGACGGTAAATGTTTTTAGCGTGGGCATAGCTTGGGTGGGTGAGGGAAAGCTAAAAGGTTGGACGCTAATCTTTATGCGTGGGGTTGCAACTACTGGTGTAGGCTTAACCATCTCTAGTTTGAAGCTAGTAGAGACAACCTAACTCTCATTGTTAGAGTAAGGTTTAGGGTCATTCTCTTCGTCGCTAAGAGCAAGCTTCCTCCTAAAATTCAAAGGGACAAACCCTCACTTAGTCTAACCTAAAGAGGGTTAGACCCTTGCTAAATCGCAACCCATTATGAACATATGCATGTGTTAAGTCCTAGCTAGCTCATTATGACTTAGAGAGGGCTAAACCCTAGCTATGGTAAAAGTGGACTTGGAGAGGGATTAACCCTCACTCCCATGCATATCATAAAAAAAAGAGTTGAAATCTCACTATAAGAAAAACTTGGAATTACTTACAACCAAAATCCCAAGTCCTTTCAGTGACCAAAAATGCATTAACCACTAGACCAGACAAGTTTTTTAGTCATATTACCATTTTTATTATACTTATTATTATTAATATAATTTATACATATTAATAATATAAATTATATTCATATTATTAATATTATATTTATATTATTAATATTATATTCATATTATTAATACTATATTCATATTATTAATATTATTCATATTATTAATATTATTAATAATAATAAGTATAATAAAA
>Ga0123342_1007805_pt1 | contig 13913 bp, 7 predicted proteins | sample Turbeawhitnodule_FD_89960 | JGI IMG/M metagenome (GOLD analysis project Ga0123342, IMG submission 89960) | Root nodule microbial communities of legume samples collected from Mexico - Turtle bean Mexico white nodule | ecosystem: Host-associated > Plants > Roots > Nodule | place: Mexico: Nepantla...
ATTATAGGAATATAATCACTATTAATGGGTCTATAATTAGTCTTAATTACAGATGTTATGTTAGAAAAAGAATCTGTACGGTTCTGTACGGTTCTAATGCTATGGTTATATATATATATATATATATCATTGCTATAGATGAAAGACAGATTGAATAAAACAGAAAATATTCTTTCAAAAAGATTAGAATTTATCTTGTGAGTTTTTTTTTTATGTTGTTTTCTCGTATATTATTAAGCGGCTTTGTCATTGTTCATTCCTTGTTATTTTAGAGAGCTACTGTATTTTCTTCCATACAGTGAAAATTCAGTTTAGGTGTTTCTTGACTCTATTTTAGTTGTGAAATGTTAATTATATATACTCTAATATAGTGTTTATTAGTTGAAAACATTTTTATTATAAAAATTAAAAATAAAAACAATTTTAAGGAATGAAAATTGTTTAGCGACTTTTGAAAAAGACTAGTAAATATAAGAAATGATAAGTATAACGAGATTGATAACAATACTATGAAAAATTTGAATATAGTAATAACTAACTTTATCTTATCTAATATTGCGGAGTTGAAAATTGTAAAGAAGATTTGAGATACTCTTGTTTATATTAATAATTTTTTTCTTAAAAAAACTTTATTCTTTTATGATGAATGAAACATCATATAAGAACATGTTATTTTCTTAATTCATAGCATCAAATTTTAAAATAGTTGAAAATGAATGAGTTAAGTTTTTGCTTCAAAGTTTATTAGATTTATATGATCTACTCATCATCATTATTATAATATTGATACTACTCATTCTCTATCTTTTGATGACATGACCAACACCATTCTTGAAGAAGAATCTAGGCATAAAAATAAAGATAGAGTGAAAAGTTTCAAACAAATGAAAGTTTTAAGAGTGACCGGGAGATCGATGGAGGTGTGATTTTAGTTGGAGTCAAAATCGTTGTAGATCAAAATTTCAAAGAAGAAAAAATGTAAAGTGTTATCATTGTGGTATGATAGAGTTCTTAATGAATGATTGTAGGTATAACAAGAAGGATATATAAAGGAGTGTCGAAACGATGACTTCTTAAGGATGTGTGGTGAATACCTCAGATGAGGATGGAGAAATCCTATATAGTGAAGCAACAATTGCTTTTAAAGGTGAAAACCATCTTAATGATGTATGGATCGTGGATTCTGGTTCAACATGACCCATGAATCCTCACTGAGATTAGTTTTGCACACATAAACCAATTGTGAAAGGGTTTGCATTCATAAGAAATAACATGCATTATAAATTGTTGAAATTGGTACTATCGAAGTTAAAAATGTATGATGATACTATTCACACGATTCAAGGGGTGTGACACGTGTTTAAAGATAAATTTATTGTTAATTCGATAATTAGATAACCCCATAAGCAAGATTCATATTGAGGAGGAATCTTAAAGGTGGTTAAAGGAAAACACATAATGATAAAGGCAAAGAAGATCACAACTAATCTATATATGATTTTAGAAGATACATTACAAAATGCTAATGCATCTGTTACAACTACTAGTCAAGAGGAAACGTGATCATGGGGCATTGCAAGCTAGGCCATATGTTAGAACAAGGCTTGAATGTCCTTACAAAAATGTAGTCACTTACCCGAGTTAAAATAAATAACTTTAACGTTTTGGGAGCATTGTGTGATAAGTGAGCATCATAAATTGCAACTGGTATATCGATTATTAGAAGTAACCACATACTAGATATTATTTACTCTAATGTGTGGGAGTCACTAGAAAATCCTTAGGAGGAACATAATGTTTTGAATGTTTTATTGATGCCATTCAAGGAGACTATGGTGTACTTGATCAGGAATTTTGGGAGCATTGTGTGATAAGGGAGCATCATAAATTGTCACCTGGTATATCGATTATTAGAAGTAACCACATACTAGATATTATTCACTCTAATGTGTGGGAGTTACTAGAAATATCCTTAGGAGGAACATAATGTTTTGAATGTTTTATTGATGTCATTCAAGGAAACTATGGTGTACTTGATCAGGAAGAAATCAATTGTGTTTCAAGTATTCAAAGAGTTCACAACACATGTGGAGCTTGATATTGGAAAGAAAGTCAAGTGCATGAGGACAATGAAGGAAAATATATAAATTGTGAGTTTTTGACATTATGCTGGAAAGGTGGGTCTTCATATGCAATTATAACTTTTTCATACGTCTCAACAAAAGGGTGTAGCAGAGCAAGTGAATAGAAATCTCTTAGAGAGATAAGAACTATGTTAAAAACAACAAGTAAGTGTTTCTAGCTAGAAGTTGTGAAAACTATCTGTTATATGATACATCAGTCACCACGTACTACAATTGGTTTCAAGACATTGATGAAGTTGTGTAAGGGAAAACTAAAAGACTACTATTAACTACATGTGTTTAGATATCCCATATATATCATGTACAATTTTCAAGAAAGAACAAAGTTAGATAAAAAATCTAAAAAATATATATTCTTAGGTATGCTTATAGTGTCAGGGTATTTCTTGTAAGACCTCACTTCCCACAAGGTTGTTATCAATAGAGATGTAATATTTTTAGACAATGAACTCCAAAAGGAACAAAAAAATGATAATATTACCAAGGAGACTACTATTGTACAATTAAATGGAAAATCAAGAAAGGATGATTCTTCTAAAGCTGAACCTGAGCATGAGACTACTATTGTACATCCAGTTGTTGATCAAGTTCCACTAGGTAAATTAATGTCGTAAAGTTACAAGTCACTATTGTTTGGACCTCAACCACTTCTGACTAAAACAACTTGGGTATTATTTGAATACTCAATCACTCCTGACAAAAACCTAAGTATTATTTGGAATATAGTCACTCCTAGCTAAAACCTAGGTATTGTTTGGAACAACAACTACTCTTGGACAGACAACTCATATTCTTAATTGAAATGCAATCACTTTTGGCTAAGATTTGAGTATTGTTTGAAAAGCAACCACTTGCTAAAGAGTTTTACAAGAAATTGGTGTTTAAAAGATCACAAATTTTCGCTCACTAGATCTATAAAAGTGTCTTTCAAATATTACAAGATTAAAGCACTCTTTTAGTTAGCTAAATGAACATGAAAAATAATCTTGAGAAGCTTAGGGCACATACAACTTTAAGCAATAAAATTACCAGTGTTTTAACAACTCTTGAACATTTTCTCTTTCTTCTTCAACTTGAAGGTTTCTTTATACAAAGAGTTGTTACAAATTCTTTATGCCCACTAAAAAGCTTCACTTCAAATGTCCATCTTCAAGCATTTGTTTGTTCACACGTGAGTGTAGAGATGCATTAAATGTCTTCCATGCAATATTAAATATTTATCTCTTCTTTAAGGAACATCCTGATATTTGGCATGACTTATCAGATCTTGGTTAGAGAGTTTCACCCAAGTTGAAGTAAAGCTTAAGATCGTAGACGTTAGATAACCTTCCCAGAATTAACATAAGGTGTGTCGTAATGTGTGTTGGTGTGGAACAACTTTAACATGTGCTTCAAGAGATCTTTGATGTTGACATGGGTTTTACGAGACTATCTTGGTAGACATGAAAATGAGAACATTCTCTACAACACATAATAAACTCAGAAATAATTTTGTTAAGTACACCGTTAACTTATAAATTGTGTGTGTATTTCTCCAATAAGGCTTTTGCCAATCAGATGAAGATGAAGCACTTTGCATCTCACAAGATATGTTTTCACTTTTTTATTTAACAACACTTAATCAAAACCAATGAGGATCTATTGGAATTTACTCTAACAGTTTTGTTTGTGTTCTCTAATGCATTTCTTGAAGAATAAATCATATAAATATTTTCTAAGTTTTTAATTGATTAATTAATATCTCTAATTGGATAAATTAAAAATAGTTATTATCTTTACTTGTTACTTTATTCCATTATAATTAATAATCGAAACTTAATTTGTAAGTATTAATGATTTATGCTATAATAGTATTACATATTCACATCTTCAAATAATATAATATAAAAAAATAATCTCTTAAACTATTTTTTTTTTATTTTAACTTTAATTTAAAAAAAAAAACAGGCTAAGAGGCCTGCCAACCACACCATTAGCTCTCATACATATTTGCATCATTCAAATAATATAATATAAATTATTGATTTTTTAAACTATTTTTTATTTTAAAAAAGAAAATAGGCTAACGGGTAAATCAGCCCAACCACGCCTTTAGCCCATTTGTTTGACGGGTTATGAAAAATGGACAAAAGTGTTGACGAATTAAAAACATCAAGACAAATTCTCCCTTCACCTTCATATTAATTGTGGAAAGTCAGTTTTAAATTTTTAAAAAAATTTAAATAACCGGAAATGAAGCATAAGTTTGCACCCCTGTACTTCTCTTCTAGCTGCAACACTTTAATTATTCTTCAACCGCAGTGTTTGAGAGAGAAGTTTCATCATTTAACATGTTTTAATTTACTCCATAAGATAAATTCACACTTACCCGAGGGTTTGAGTTTATTATAGTTAGAAGTTTTTCCTCGGGCAACATCGTAGAAGTTCTATCAAGAAAATAATTATTGTTGCACTTGCAATGGTTCCATGAAGTAAACTGTTATTGCAACTTGATGAAAATTGTGAACACACAAAACCAAAAGTTTCTTCTACAACGAAGATATTTTTTTTTTTAGTTTTGCACTTCATTGTTGCTTTCGGATTGTATAATAAGAGAACGAAAACACAACCACCACAATAAAGACACCACAGAACTTACCTCAATTACCAACGTTCACCACAACCACTACCAGCCACCACAAACAACCACAACCACTTGAAAATGAAGAAGAATATACCACACTCTCCACTATACTGAGAAGAATATGTTGAAATTAAAAGAAAAGTGTGGAGGTGCATGAAAAATGTATGAATTTTTTTTACTCGGCAAACAATAGATAATAAAAAAATACTTACAAAGTAGAGTAGCTTGTCCTACTTTCTACCACCCTTCAAAAGCATACCCTTGGAAGAATTTGCCGAACATCAACTAAACTCCTTAAATTTTGACATGTTGGCACTCACTTTGCCAAGAATGATATGATAAATATTTTCTTTTCATTAATATGTTTATTTTAATTATTTATTTTATTACAATAAAAATATAAACGTTGACAAAATATTAATTATATTTCAAAAGTAATAAATTATATAATCGCTTATACTTTTAAACATAATTAATTATATCAAAACATAAATTATGTCTTAAATATTTTATTAATATTATGATATAATTGATTGTATATAATAGATTATACATTAACTTTATAATTTGTTTTACAAGTTTAATGCCAAAAATTGATGTTACTTTTATGTTTTTTTAATGTTTCAGTGTCTTATTTTTAAAAAAATATGTATTTAATTCTTCCGATTAATATGCACTTTCCTACTCGTAAAAGAGTATAAACCTTGTGTTTTGTGTTGTTATAAAATATAATTTTAATAATATAATTATTAAACTATAATGACATATATATGTAGGTCAAATTTAAAAGAATAAATAAATATAATATTTTAAGAATTATATATTATATTAATCTTGATAAATATAAGTAAATATCAACCAATTTTATTATTAATATAAGCTTGTGAACATTATATGTTTTTGTTTGTAAGTTTATTTCTCTTTCTTTATATATATATATATATATATATATATATATATATATATATATTTATTGAAGATGAGTTGGTTCGTTTAAAGTGGATGTTTGAACTATGGGACATGATAAGAGTTTGAAAATAGTGAGTAGGTAAGTATTGAGCAAATGAAGAATACTCCATGAGATAATATTTATAAGCTTTTGGACGTGTAACTTATCATTGTTATAAAATATTAGACTAATTTATACATAAACATGGGGTGATTATTCTCTTTCTCTTCTTTTCCATATACATCCCTCCTATTTCTTTTCAGAAAGGGTTGTGGATTGAATTTAGAATGTAAGAGTGACGACAACACATTCTCATAAGTGAATGAGAGAATGAGTCTTAAGTGAGTGAGTGAGGACCATAATTTTTTTAATTTGTTTCTCTTTTTGGATATACCACATAAAATGATTAAGACGAAATATATATTAAAATTGTTGTCAAACTTTTGGATGGATGAGAATAATATATATAAATAAATAAAAGTTCGAATATTTTTTACTATAAAACAATAATTATCTCAACTAGTTTACTATTTAATTGAATAGTCTAAACTAATGTTAAAGAACTACTTCTTTTAAGTTTGATTAACTAATTTTAGTGTTCTCTCACGAAATTAATCATGAAGAGCTCTAGTCACATTAGTGTTGACTACTACCACCTAACGAGATGGGGAAAAATTACATATAACATATAAAGAGAATTTCTAAAATTTTACTATATATAAATATACTAAATTTAAATACACATTATTTTAAACTATTTTATCTTTTAAATTATATATATATATATATTCTAATTTATTGAATTTTTTAAAAATATTTTAATTACTACTAAATGCATAAAATTATTTAAATGTCAAACAACCCCACTTAATATTGGTTAAAGAATTTCTCACTCAAACATTTAAAAATTTCAAATAAATTATTAAAAAAAATAACATTCATCGATAATAAAGAAATAATCACTACATATATTAAAAAAATAATTATTATAAATAAATTCAATAAATAAATATAATTCACATAAAGATAATATTCGTGACATTAGTTTGATAAAATCGTAATTAATATTAAACAATAAATAATAATAATTCTCAACAACAAAATCAATCTAACAACTAAAATAACTTCTATCAATATAAATAAAAAAATCTCAGTCAACATCAGTAAAAAATTAATCATTCCAACAGTGTTTCGGTGGTGTTAGTCAAGTCAATAACTCTCAAACTAAAATTGAGTTAATAAGAGAATACAAAGAAAGTATATATAAATTTGTAAATATGAAGTAGGTAAATTTGAAAATCTATATTATGTAATTTAATTACTCTAATAAAATTTTAGAATTTCAATTTTTTTTAAATTTATTTACCCAAACAACATATTTTATTATATAGATTCTTGGTACAAATCAGTTACCTTGTTGAAATTTTCATTCAAACACACTATAAAATTTTACAAATTCTCACAAATAAAAAAAAATGAGAATTAATTATTTGTTGAAAAATGGGTTTGAGGTGGGTATTTATTTGTAAATTATAATGCAGATGAATTTGAATATAATTATTATAATATACTCACCAACTCCGCACCAATTTTATATATATATATATATATATATATATATTTAGAATATTTTACTTGAGTAAATTAACTATCATATAATTTAACAATGTGGATGCATTTCCTCGTTAGCACCACCTCTTTTTATATACACACCTATAATCCTCGTCACAATTGTTCTATTTGAAACTCACGCTTTCATAACCGCAACACATGAGGAAAAAGCCCGGGCACATTCGGCTTGCCCAGTAATTTTGCTATCTCTCACCAGTTTTCTTATATGCACCGCCTTCCTAAAAAACTAGGGTTCATTCGTCTAGCCCAATAGTTTTACTATATGTCACTTTCTTTTTTAGTTATAAACCAACCCGTTTTTATTTTACCACTAACTGTGCTTTTTCTTATTTTAACAAAAATATGGGTCTATTAACTTGATTCCACCTTTCTGCTATTTGTCACCTGTTTTTTTTCATATACAACCACCAACATTTTTTTTAACGTAAAATAAATATAATTTTGACACTATGCCTATAAATTTTATATACTTGTATACAGGCCATTTTATATTTGATATTTTTATAAATAAAAAAATATGTTTTTCCTAGATAAATTTGTGTAAAGAGTCTATAGTATTGATGTATAATTTATAATATATCCACTAAAAGTATGATTTGTAAAGATTATTAAGCATAGTTGTTAACATTGTCTTGTATATTGTCTTGTATTTTAATTGGTGTGAATCATAAAAGACAAAATGTAAAAATTTTAAAAATTAAAAAATATCAAACATACAAATAAACAATCAACTACATAGCCTCTGATTTTCCATATCACTCACATGCATTTGTGTTAATTTTGCAAGGAAAATAAACAATCTAATCACATTTGTTTCACATATTTAATTAAAGATATCGTATTAAGACAAGTGTGGTAGGGTGCTAACACCTAACCGACTCCTAAATTCCCCAAATCCTAAATAGGCTTCGCTTACCATTTTTTGCAATTTTTTCATATTTTTTCGTAATAAACTATGGTGACGCTCCTTCTATTTTTCAAAGTTTTTTCATCATCCCGTCATGATCCCAGTTGCAACAAGTATCACATAAAGATATGATGTGATCCAATGATTGTGTGTTGTCCTTGGTGTCAAAGCTTTTCAAAAGGTATGCTTGAATTTTGACTAATATCTAAATATTATGCTCTTTTTGTTGGATTAAATGACATACTTTCTTTGAGCAATTATTTGACCATACCAATCCCATTAAAATAGGCACACAATGCTTAGAGAGTAGGTCGTGCATGTGTCAATATCTTCTTTGAAGTTTGTGAGTATGTTTTTTTAAAATTTGTAGACAATCTTCTTGAACGTCCAATATGTTATTGGAGTCAACTACTGAGATCTTGATCTAGTCGTTTAATGTTTCTTTATAATGTTCAAAGTTTGGTCATCTAACGATAACTCATGAGACTTCTTATGCCTCTATTTGCTTGTTGTCTAGTTTGTTTATTCTTCATAAGGTGTTCAGTGAACGATAAAATGAATTTGTTTGAACTAGAAACAATCTTTGGTTCATTCACACTTCAAATGTAGGGTCAAAATGTAAGAAATATAGGTAGTTTAATTATGAATGACAGACTACTTCACTACACATGGGTACACATGTTGTGTCATCGGGGGAGCAATTTCTCTCAGCTGCTGCAAGAAGATGTTTTCATGTTATGGTGCACGAAAAATAATATATTGATTAACTGGCCCCATTATATCATGCAATACATGATTAAATGCAATGACAACAACATGCCTCTTCCCTATGGGTCTTTCATAACACACATCATGATGCTCTATGGAATCAACTTGATTAACAAGGCATCAATAATGTTAAGGTGGAATAACAATTTTGGAAAGAAAACTATGAAAACGTTGAATATTTTCGAGGTTAATGTTATTTGGCAACTTGGTAGGCTTGACAACGACCATGAAGAAAGAGACAAAGACCTACCTTTACCAAAACAACATGTTGAAGGCGGTCAACTTGAGACCTCAATAAGCCATGATGTGCATATGTTAACCCAAATTTGAGGCGAGATTCAAAACATCCAGGAAACGGTGACAAACATGAGGTTGAATATCAACACACTTTTGGACATGTTTGACACACGATTTGACAGGATTGATGAAATGATGGATCGACTGGAAGATCGAATGTCATCAATGACAATGATTGTATTTGTTAGAATTGTAGGACTAAAACAAGAGAGGGTGAATTGTTTTTAGACATTTTTCGCAAACTTTGAAGGTATGGAGAAAGCCAATGAAGAATTAAAGCCAATGAATGAGAATGCTCAAGTTACAAAACTATTTTAGTTGATTTCCAGAAAATCAACCGGTTGTTTTTTCGATTCAACCGGTTATTTTTATCAGCAGTTTATACAAACAACTAAAACCAATTGAGATTAGGGAAAGAGAGAATCACACAAACAAATTTATTCTGCTTCACTCTTACACCAATAGCTACATCCAGTCCCCAAAAACTACTGGGTATTCCACAATGCAACCAATCACACACACACACACACACACCAAATAAGTGATCTTGAACCCCTCAAGAACATTCACTTCCTTTGGCAAAACAAGTCAACACAAATCAGAACACCTTTTGACTCTGTGAAACACAATTCTTTACAGAACAAGAGAGAATAAGGAAAGAACATACCTGATACAGATTGAATCACAAAAGATTACACACAATCTTATTCCACTCTTAGCAAGTTCAACCAAAGCTTGATGTAAATCTTGGAGAAATCTATTTTTCAAAAGATTAATCTCTGGTCCCTTTAGCCAGGAGCGTTAACACCACTTTTATAAACTCCAAAAGGCAGTTAAACGCGTCTAATGAGGGAGCCAAAACAGTTTTGGATAAGCTAAAACAGATTTACCAAACTTAATAGATTTAAGAAATTTCAAAAAAACAATCAATTGAATTGTTGAAACAACCGATTGAATTGGTTTGACAGCAAAGTCAACCAATTTAAGTTTTGTCAAAACTTGTTTCAAAAAGACTAAGTGTCAAACAACCAATTGAAACGATAAAACAACTGGTTGTTTTTCCACTTCTTTGTAAAACACTTTTTTTCAAAAGTATTTGATTTAAACCAACTTTGAATCCTAACTAGAAGTGGATCTACAATTCAAACTAATCAGAACACACACACACACACACACACACTTACAAACTACATCCAGCCTTCAAGCAATCCATAGAGATTTGGAGGCATTAAAACCTTGTTCAACACTCTCCCCCTATTTGATGAAGACAAATCTCTGGTTTGCTTGAAGGCTATTTGAATTTGTTAGTACCTGCAAAACAACTAAAAACATGCAGTACCAGAGCAATCATATTCAGATCCCCTTGCACCACTAAACCAATTTTCACCATGTGATTTTTCACAATGAAAATCAGCAAAATCAGTGTGAAAAACCAGTATAAGTAAGATGCACAATCAGAGTTTCTGCAGCAACTTAAACCAGCAATTAAAACAATTATAAACTAGCATACAAACAACATATAAACAAAACGAAACCAGAATAGGTCTCCCCCTATTTGTCTTCACAAATAGAATAATAGGAGGGGAAAAAACAGAATTAAGAAAGAGTTTGAGAATCAATAATACCCAACTCATTTCTTAAGAGAAAAAAACCTGTCTTTTGGCAAAGGCTTAGTGAAAATGTCTGCTAGTTGCTTTGTTGTTTAAATGAATTTCACATAACAGTCTCCATTGTTGACATGATCCCTTATAAAGTGATGATGAATCTCTATGTGCTTAGTTCTAGAGTACTGAATCTGATTTTTTGTGAGATTTATAGCACTTGTATTGTCACACAACAAAGGAACCTTGCTAACTTTCAACCCAAAATCTTCTAGTTGTTGTTTAATCCAAATGGTCTGTGCATAACAACTTCCAGCAACAATGTATTCAATTTCAGCAGTTGAAAGGGCTACATAGGCTTCCTTTTTGTTGTGCCAAGATATGAGACTCGAGTCAAGAAGATGACAAGTCCCACATGTGCTATTTCTATCCAATTTGCATCCTGCATAAGCAGAATCAGAGTATCAAACAAAATGTATAGGAGAATGAGAAGGATACCATAACCCAACTGATTTTGTCCCCTTTAGATACTTCAGTATTCTTTTGGTAGCTTTAAAATGAGATTCCTTTAGACTAGATTGATATCGTACACAAAGAAAAAATGCAAGCATGATATCCGACCTACTTGAAGTGAGATAAAGCAAGGATCCAATTAATCCCCTGTATTTGGTTTGATCCACTGCTGTTCCAGCCAAATCAACATCCATGTAACAACTTGTGGACATTGGTGTGGATGCTTCTTTGTAGTTTTCCATCTCAAATTTCTTGAGAATCTCCTTGCAATACTTGGTTTGGCTAAGGAAGATACCACTTTGATTGCTTAACCTGCAAACCCAAGAAGAATGATAATTCCCCCATCATGGACATTTCAAACTCCCCCTGCATTACTGCCACAAATTCTTCACAAAGACAATCAATAATGGCACTAAATATGATATCATCCACATATATTTGAACTAAGATGATAACAGATTTTGACTTCTTAATAAAAAGAGTCTTATCATACAACTGCCTAGGAGCTTGTTTGGGCCCATACAAGGTCTTTTTCAGCTTGTAAACATGATTAGGTTGTTGATGATCCCCAAAGTCGGGTGGTTGAGAAACATACACCTCCTCATTGATGAACCTATTTAAGAAGGCACTCTTCACATCCATTTGAAATAACTTGAAGTCACTCATGCAAGAAAAGGCAAGCAACAGTCTCTCAACTTCCAATCTGGCCACTGGTGCGAAGGTTTCATCATAGTTTATGCGTTCCTCTTGGTTGTAGCCTTTGGAAACCAACCTAGTCTTATTCCTTGTTATCACCCTTGTTTCGTCAAGTTTATTTTTGTATATACACTTGGTTCCAATCACATTCATGCTGTCAGATTGAGGAACTAGAGTCCACACTTCATTTCTGATGAATTGGTTTAACTCATCTTGCATGGCACCAATCGAACTTTCATCCTTTAATGCTTCACCTATAGATTTTGGTTCAATTTTGAGAAAAAAATGCCATATGTTTACAAAAATTAGACACAAAGGTTCTAGTAGAAACTTTCTTTTGAATTTGTCCAATGATATTTTCCACTAAAAGATCCCTAAGAATCCTCCATTCTCTAAGAAGATCACTTTGTTGAAGAATTTCAACCGGTTGATTCGCATATTCAATCGGTTGTTTTTCTGAGCAGGATTTCAGCTTCTCAATAAAGATGTTTTGCTCATCATCTTCTGCAAAATTCTTCCTGGATTCCTGTGCTACAGATTAGACTCATAAAAAACAACATGTATAGATTCTTCTACAGTCATAAGCCTTTTATTATATACCCTATAAACATGGCTAGATAAAGAATAACCAAAAAATATACCAACTTCCGCTTTCTCATCAAACTTTCCAAGATTTTCTTTACCATTGTTCAGAACATAGCACTTGCATCCAAACACCTTCAGATGTCCAATATTGGGTTTCATTCCATTGAACAATTCATGTGGAGTCTTTTTCAAGATTGGTCTTATGAGAACCCTATTCATCACATAGCATGCAGTGCTGACAGCATCTGCCCAAAAGTAGTTTGGCAAGGAAGATTCACTCAACATGGTTCTTGCAAGCTCTTCAAGAGACTTGTTCTTCCTTTCCACAACTCCATTCTACTGAGGAGTTCTAGGAGTAGAGAAATTATGGAAGATTCCAAGCTTTTCACAGAATGAACTGAACTTTTCATTTTTAAATTCCCCACCATAATCACTACGGATATCACAAATGGTGCTACAGCAGGTCTTTTACAACCTCTTAGCAAGCTTTTTGAAGGTAGCAAAAGCATCACTCTTTGATTCTAGAAACAGTGTCCAGGTGAACCTAGAAAAGTCATCAACAATAACAAAAGCATAATAATTCCCACAAAGACTCATAGTTCTTGAAGGACCAAATAAATCAATGTGGAGCAACTCAAGGGGTTTTGAATTGGAAACCACATTTTTCAGCTTAAAAGAATGCTTAATTTGTTTTCCCCTTTTGACAAGCTTAACATATATGGTCTTTCTCAAACTTGAGATTTGGTAATCCTATCACAAGATCTTTGGATATAAGCTTATTCAAATGATGCATGTGAATATGAGCTATTCTTCTATGCCATAACCATGATTCCCCAGGTTTGGTTAGAAGACAACCAATGGATGTAGGATGTGAGATGTCAAGAAGATCAACGTTGTTGATGTTAAGAATATATGTCCTTAAACGAGAGGGGGGGGGGGTGAATTGTTTAAGGGGGATTTTCACAAACTTTGAAGGTATAATGAAAATCAATGCTGAATGACAGAGAAAGAAATCAAAGAAACAAAGAACCAAAACTGTTTCAAGATGATGTCAGAAAAACAATCGGTTGTTTCTTCGAAACAATTGGTTGTTTTTATCAGCAGTTTATAAAAACAACTTAAAAACAGAATTTAAAGAGTTAAGGGTAAGAGATAAGCACGCAAGCAATTTATACTGGTTCACTCTTACACCAAGAGC
>Ga0123342_1007806_pt1 | contig 13912 bp, 6 predicted proteins | sample Turbeawhitnodule_FD_89960 | JGI IMG/M metagenome (GOLD analysis project Ga0123342, IMG submission 89960) | Root nodule microbial communities of legume samples collected from Mexico - Turtle bean Mexico white nodule | ecosystem: Host-associated > Plants > Roots > Nodule | place: Mexico: Nepantla...
CATCAAAACAGATCAGAAAAGCTTGAAAGAACTCCTTGATCAATCCCTGCACACCCCAGAACAACAACAATGGCTTCCTAAATTTCTTGGATATGATTTCACAATTCAATATAAGCCTGGAAAGGAAAATGTGATAGCTGATGCATTGTCTAGATGCTTGTCCATGGCTATATCTGAACCTGTCAACCAATGGCTACAAGACATACAAGTAAGGATAAAGGAGGACCCTGAGTTACAAATCATAATGGCCAAACTCGATTCGGAACCAGAAACAGTAAAGCACTTTGTTGTTCACAATGGCATTCTGTTCTGGAAAAAGCAAACAGTTCTTCCTAATGATGAGGAATTAAAAAAGAAAATTATGACAGAATTTCATAATAGCTTAGTTGGAGGTCATGCTGGTAGAGCTAAGACAATTGCTAGAATATGTTCTCAGTTCTATTGGGTGAATATGCATCAAGATATCAGAATGTTCGTACAGAAATGTAAGATATGTCAACAAACCAAAACTGAAACAACTTTTTCTGCCGGACTTTTACAACCTCTCCCTATTCCTATCCAAGTATGGGATGATATAGCTATGGATTTCATCATAGGCCTTCCTCTTTCACAAGGTTTTACTGCAATTATGGTCATTGTGGACAGGTTATCCAAATTTGGTCACTTCATTCCAATGAGGTCTGATTTCAACAGCAAACAAGTGGTCGATGCATTTATCAACAATGTGGTGAAATTGCATGGCATTCCAAAGTCCATAGTGTTTGACAGAGATAAGGTTTTTATAAGCTCATTCTGGAAACAACTCTGGAAATTACAGGGTACTACCTTGGCCATGAGCTCGGCTTATCATCCACAAACAGATGGCCAAACTGAGGTGTTGAACAAAACCTTAGAAATGTACCTTAGGTGTTTTTCCTTCAACAATCCTAGCCAATGGTCTAAGCTGCTTCCTTGGGCTCAATATTGGTATAATACCAGTCACCACAGCAGCATTGGCATGCCTCCTTATAAAGCACTTTATGGACGGAATCCACCTACACTGATTAAATACCAGTTCGATGAGCATGATTCACCTACTGTCCAAGCTAATCTGTTGCAACGAGACAAGATAATAGAACAAGTGAAGCTTAGCTTACTCAAAGCTCAGAATTATATGAAACAATATGCTGACAAGAAAAGAAGATCAGTTGACCTACAAGTGGTAGATTTAGTCCTGGTAAATATATATATCTTCACTCTCTTACACCAACCTTGAAATCCTCCCTTATTCCCGACATAGCATTCAAAAAACTGGACTGTTGAGCCTCCCCCAGCTTGGGTTCAAACTGCAAAGTTGGACACTAGACCGTCACCTCCTCATCTTCTCCTCTTACCATCCCGTCGTCGGAAAAAGAGCCCTCCGAACCCACACTCTTCCTTCCTCCACATTCTTCCTAGCTAGCAGCGGACTCCGGTATTGAAACATCATCCCACTTGCTAAAAAAACTTCTAAACTTGTGTTCAGGCAAGCACATCTCCATCTCAAACGACACCGAACAAGAGACCCCTACCGTCTTTGCTGAATAAATTGCTGAGAAGATTGAATGAGAAAAAACATAGTAAATTTATGGGGGAAAGAATACAATTGATAAGAGTATCAATTGAAATATGTGTCATATGTGTCTATAGAGCATTGTACATTTTTATGTAGTCATTGTTATTGTTACTGCACTTGACCTCCTTATACTAGAATCAGATTAAAATGCAAAATGTGATTAAACTGAAAAATCAATTCAAAACAAAATAAAAAGACCCAATCAAAACAAATTTCAGAAAATGAAACTACAGAAAGTGAAATTGGTAGATATACATTACAAATTTCGGTCATTGAGAGGGAGGAACACAAATTCCTTATGATGGAAGAGACTCAAGTTGAGACCCTAGTTCAGGCCCAACAACTAGGTCCATGACAAAGAGGATTCAAGAAGATTGGAACTCTGCTACTAATGGCAGAGAAATTTTTTTATATGTTCCAAGAAGACCACAAGAAGTAAAGCCCAAGCCATGAGAGCTAGTTTCTTTATTTGTAATTTCAGTAGAATAGGGTTCCTTTAGCATAATAGGGGAGATGTGCTTATCATTGTAGCTTAAACAGAACCTTTTAGGGTATGAAGTTAACTTAGCTTCAAGAACTTTGCTCCTAGGGTGCGACATTGACTTTAGTCAATACCCAACCCCTCTTTTGTGTATTTCCATCCTACCCTTACTCCTTGCTCTCTAAGGCACAATCTTCTATAAATAGGTTGCTTTGGCTCATATATTTGTAAGATCAATTTTATGAGTAAAATGTTGTCAAATATTGGAAGTTTTTACTCTCTTGTCTAGTCTCTCTAGGCTAGACACTTTTATCTTCACCTCCACATTTTTTCAAGTGATATGGTCCAACCAATCATTTTCCATACCTTTCATGCACCTACAAGGAACTCATAACTCTATATGAATCCTCCTTGATCCATCACATTGCTTCTGCCACCCTTTTTAAATCTCCAAGAAGAACAATCGGTCATGAAGTGAAACCCATCACCTTAGACATTAGGAAGACTTTAATCGAGTTAATCATTCTGAATGGAATTTGGTGTTAAACAGATCATTTCATTTATTTTAGCTCTTCTTAACTCGGGTTCAAAATTAGGCTAGTGTATACCTTTTAGGTGAGTGCTTATTGTTGCACCCTATCAAAATTCTTATTGTATCCCATCAATTTTTAAAGATACTTTTTTTTTCTTTTTTAAATGAATTATGGATTATTTCTTTTAGAAGCTTTCTGAAATATACCTTCCAGAGTTCAATAAATATACTTTTGGAAAACATTTTTAGAACGTACATAGTACATTTCATGAATGCATATAATATGTTGTGGAATATATTTTCCGAATAACTTGTAGTGTATTCTGGAAAAAACATTTTCAGAATGAGAATGAATTAGATGAAAAATTTGATAGAGTGTACGAAAGGATTAGATAGGTGCAGGAAGAAACATCGCTTTCAAGTATGAGTTAAAACCTAATAAGGATGTTTCTTACATTCCATCAAATTTCGTATTGCATCCCACCAATTATGCAAAATACTGATTTACCCTTTTTTAAAAATACTTCCATACTACGTTTTGTAGAATGTTTCTGGAACAAACTTTCCAGAATTCATTAAATATACTTCAGAAAATGTTTTCCAAGAATATTATTTTTGAAATGTGTTTTCTAAAATAAAATTTTCAAAATGTATTTTGGAAAGAACTTTTCGGAATGAGGCCAAATTAGATGAGACATTTTAGTTATTTTACTTAATTGATAAGTTACAGGAAGAGATTTGATAAATTACCGGAATTATATAAAATAGTATGAGGATAAGGAAATATGTTTTCACTAATCTCTTCTATAGTTAGGTTTATACTTTTAATTAAATAAATCATGTCGCATTATACAAATAAAAAATTTTAACATATTTTTATAATAATAATAATATTAGTAATAATAATAAATTTTATAATAATTTTTAATTTTTTTGAAAATTATTATAATTGATATTAATATTATTACTAATATTAAGAATGATATTATTATTATTATTAATATTAATATTATTGTTAATGATAAAAATATTATTAATATTATTGATATTAATAATGATAATATTATTATTAATAATATCAATATTGATATTTTTATTATTATTAACAATATTAATATTAATATATTATTATTACTATCCATATTAAAATATTATTAATATTATTTATAATAAATATATTTTTTCTAAATATTATTTTAATTAATATAATTATTATTATTCATAATATTATTATAATTAAAATTAAATACAGAAAAGGGTATGTGTGGGATAGGCCGAACACTACTACGTGTGTGGGCTAGACTGAACGCTTGCTATACCAAAAATATTTCTTCCTGTACCCGTCAAAGTTTTGCCTACATTCCATCAACAGGTAAAATGACCAAATATTTTCATCTAATTCGGTCTTATTTAAGAAAGCTTTTTTTTTGGAAAAGTTATTCCAGAAAACACATTACAGACTGTATTATACACATTCTGGAAACCTTATTCCGAAAAATACTTTCTGGAAATTCCAGAAAACGTTTTCCAAAATATATTTATAATATCCAGAAGGGGTGTCTTGGAAGATTCTGGAAATGCTAATTTAAAAGTTATTTTAGAAAGGGGTAAAATTGCCATCTCAAATGTTAATAGGGTGTAGAAAGAACTTTGATGGAGTGCAGGAAGAAACAACCTTCTTTTAGCTCTTCTTACCTCATGGGTTGGATGATTTCAAAATTGGGCTAGAAGTGTATAGCTTTCAAGTGTTTCTTCTTGTACCCTATCAAAATTCTTCTTGTACATCAATTTTGAAAAATACTGTTTTACATTCTTTTTTTAAATGCCTTTCAGATTATCGCTTTTGGAAGCGTTTTAGAACATATTTTTTGGAATTCAAAAAAATATATTTCTGAAAAGAGATTTCCAATTCTGGAATGTATATAATACGTTTTGGGATTGTATATAATATGTTCCAAAATGTATTTTTCAGAATAACTTTTTCGGAATGTGTTTCACCTAATTGATGGAGTGCTAAAAGAACTTAGATTGGATTTAGGAAGGAATATCCCTTTCATGTGTGGGTTAAAACCTCATATATACACTTGTTTAGAATCAAGTATAAGGTGTTTCTTCATGCACCTTCTCAAATTTCTTATTGCACCATATCTTCAGTTGCAGAAAAGACTGTTTTATCCTTTTAAAATGACTTCCAAATCATGTTTTCCACAATTTTTTTAGAACATATTTTCTAAAATTTATCAAATATATTTCCGAAAACGCTTCCAGAATATTATATTTTAAATAAACTCTCTGGAACATATATAATACATTCCGAAAAGTGTTTTCTAGAATAAATTTTCAAAGTGTGTTCAGAAAGAATTTTCCAAAATGAACCAGATGGGGCATTTTGGTCATTTCATCTAAATTGATGAGAGGTGCAAGAAGAAATTTGATGGATTAGAGAAATTATAATAATTAGAAGTTTAACTAAACTATTAACTAATATTATACCTTCATCCCTTTCAATTGAATTCCTACATTTGAAAATATATAGAATAGTATGAGGTTAAAGAAATGTCTCCAACTAATCTCATTTATAAGTTAGGTTTATACTTTAGTTAAATAGATCACATTTTATTATACAAACAAAAAATTTCAACATTTGTTTTGATAAATAAAATACAGACAAACAATTAACATGGTTAGCAAAATCAGATTTTCACCTTTGAAACATGATTATCCAAGACCGAGAAAAGTAATGTGTGGTGGAAAAAGAAAAGGTAAAGTTTCTTAAAAATAATAAATTTGACAGTGATGGTTCATACCTATGTTTTGTGGATGCACATGAAAATAAATGATCTGTGAGTATGATTGGTACAACATAGAATCTGCGTACAAATGTCAGACATGCAAGGCTAAGATTCAAATTTAGCAGCATAAGTTGGAACTTCCAATGTTTTATGCATAAAAGGCCAAATTTGATTCTCAGATTCAACACTGAAATGCGTGTCACAGATCCAATGAATTTAATTACTTTATTCAGATGAAATTAAAATGTTGACAAATTAACATCATTGCAGCCTGGTACCTTTAGCGATCCACAATTTCATTGGCTTTCTCTGTGTTCTGCACGCCACAACATTATAATTCTTCTTTTCTTCATATTAATTTACTATTTACTAGAGTATGAGGATAGTTAGAGAGGGAGATAAATAGAATTTGAATTTTATTTTTATTTTTTTTAGTTGTAAGAAATTTTTTCCGATCTAAAATGTTTTATTGTGATAAAATATCGTAATATTTTTGTTTAAATTGTTTATTATGGTAAATAGTTAATTTTTTTGATAAAAACATTGTTGTACCACTTTGATTCTCAGTAACTTATATAAATATTTAACTTATAACAAATCAGATTTTAATCTTTGTAATAAATTATAATTTTCAAGTATCATGCTTTGCGGACGTGAGATAATCTTTTATATCAAATTTTAATTATTTTAAAGGAGAAATTTAAATGTGCCCCCACATTTCAAATTTTCTGTAAGAAGTCTTTTTTCTCTTTAATCTGTCTCTCCAAACATATTATGCCATTTAATTAAATTTAAAGAGAAAATAAATTAGAAAAATAAAAATATAAAATGTGTTTGATACAAAATAAGTTTTTCGAATTAAAAAAATTGAAGTTACAAAATTGTTACATAAGTTTATGTGATTTTATTTTATTTTTAAAATTTTATGTAAATTAAAAAAAAATCTAAATCTAAACTTAGATGATTTTAATTTTAATTTTGTTAATTGACTTGTGATATAATGCATGCTCCCCATAGTTTATATTCCCTTCAAAAATTAATTTAAAAATAGATCATAAAATCCAATTATTTCTTGCTAAATTAATCATCATATAATGCAACATTCTAATATTATAAATTAAGCAATTTAACAACTAAATTTGACGCTTATCTATAAGTGAAATGAGTCAAAAATTTGGAATGTGCAAAATGTAAATGGATTAAGAATTTGGAGTGTACAAAATAGGTTAGAGATTGGGCACTAATAATTTGGAATTGAGTTAGGTCAATTATGAAAAAAACGATATTTTTATCAGCAAGTAAAAAATAAATAAATAAGGACCACTTTAGGGGTAGTCCAACCCTTATACAGGACATAACACAACACAACTCATTAACCCTCTTCCAGCTTATCTATACCATACTATGCTACAGAAAAGCAAACAACCCAACCACTCAATCCCTTTCAACATTGAAGAGGGCAACTTATAGAAAGATAAGTAAAACAACAGGAGAGAAGAGAGAACCGACTTAATTAGACAAACCCTCCCAGCTAGCGAAAGAAATTTACCTTTCCACCTTCTCAATCTACTTTTTAGTCTCTCTATCACACCATCCCAAAACGAAACTAAACTCTCTTGTGGCACCCCCCCACAAGCATCCCCAAATATTTAAAAGGAATTTTTATCACTTCACAGTTAAGAATAGCTACAAACTGTTGGACCGTAATGTGATCAATCCCCACCCCACCAATTCTACTATTCGAAAAAATTACTTTAAGGCTAGAGGCAAATTCAGAGTAGTGCAAGATGACTTTCAAATTAAAAACACTGTTAGTACTGGCTTTATAGAAAAACAAAGTATCATCCACATATTGAAGCATATTAACCTTAACCTTCTTAGCCTCAACCTCCATACTCTCAATCAGATTATTCTCATATGCTTCCCTTACAACACTTGCCAAACCTTCCGCCACTATAAGGAACAAAAAAGACGCTAGAGGATCGCCTTGACGTAGACCCCTCTTCAAACAAAATACGATGAGGGACTCCCATTCACTAGCACAGACATAGAAGAGGACTCCAAACAAGATTTTATCCATCTGATCCACTTAACACAAAATCTAACCTTCCAAGCATATAATATAAGAACTCCCAATTAACAAAATCATAGGCCTTCCTCGTAGTCAACTTTAAAAAAAACACAACTTTTCTTCTTCCTCTTCACATCCTCTAAAACCTCATTGGCCATAATGACACTATCCAATAAACTCTTTCCTTTGAGGAAAGTTGATTGCCTATAATCAATTAAATTACTTATCACTTTTTTTAACCTTAGTGACAAGACCTTCGACATTATTTTGTATAAACAACCAACAAAAGAAATAGGTCTGAAGTCACACAGATGTTGCGGGTTGTCAACCTTTGGAACCAAACATTATGAACGGGAGCATTTGACCCCTTGGCCAACTACCTCTAACCGCAAACTCATTCACAGCCTTTAAGATATCCTCTTTCAAAATCTCCCAACTGAAACAAGCCAAAATTAAAACCATCAGGTCCAGAACTCGTTTAGTTATCGCAGCTCCACACTGCAAACTTTACTTCTTCTTCAGATATATCTTCAACCAACATTTTTTTGTCTTCCACATAAACAGAGTTAAAACTAGCATTATCCAACCTGACAAAAACCCCGTTGTCCCCTTCAAAATGAGATTTAAAAAAATTTCTTGACCTTATCTCTTACATACCTCCTTATCATCATACCACAGACCATCCACAAAAACACCATTTAAGCCATTCTTTGCTCTCCTCCACTTAACAACTAAATGGAAAAAAATTGTATTAAGATCTCCCTGTTTCAACCACTATTGGCAGGCTTTCTACTTCAAAATGGCTTCTTGGTTAAAAAGAAAGCGACTTTATTCAGCTAACAAAATTCTCCTCTCCTCCATTCCTTGTTCATCAAGCTCACTTTCATCATCTCTAGCGTCCAACTCTTTTATTTTTTGAAGATACTTGTCCCTAGCAAGGTAAACAAAATCAAAACCTCTTTATTCCAAATTTTTAGATCAGCCTTCAATTTTTCAATTTTTTTTTTTTTTAAAACGAACATACCGCCCCCTGCACCTTGTAAGAAGACCACTTGCTTCTGACAAAGTCTTTAAATCTCCCATCACTCTGCCACGCATCCAGGCTTCTAAACGGTTTCAGACCCCAATCCACTTTCAAGTCTTTAAACATTAAAGCACAATGATCTGAGACCGGTCTACTAAGGATGAATTGTTTACAATTTAGCCACACATCCATCCACTCCTTAGATACCAAGACTCTCCCAATTCTACTCTTAACGGACCCGTTTGGCTTGTACCAGGTAAACTTTCTACCTACCATTGGAACATCCAGAAGCTCAGGTTTTTCAATGAACTCGTTGAAACCTCTTGTATCTCTGGTGTAGTCTAACGTTGAAAATAGACTCTTTCTCTCCTCCTGCCTTCGAATAGACTTGAAGTCCTCGACTAAACACCACACCTTATTGCTAATACGCCTTCTAACCTCTCTAATCTCTTCCCAAGAATCTTCTTTTCCCTCAACAAGCTAGGCGAATTGAGTTTCAAACACAATTTTGGAAAGAAGCTTTCATAAAATCAGATTAACTCGTGTAAAATTAATCATTCTACATTGTAAGAGTCTAATGCTAATTAATTCAATTTATGCAACTTAAATGTTTAAGTGAAATGGGCTAAGAATTTGGAGTGTGCAAAATAGGTTAGGAACTAGGATGCAGTTTCAATAACAATTTGGAATTGAGTTATAGCTTAGGAATTTCACATTTGCCTTCAACTATATGGAAGAATGACTTAAGGATAGAGTTTCAAACATGATTTTGGAAAGCAAAATTTTGAAGAAGAAATTATTAAAGTACAATAATATAGACTCATTTAATATAAATATTTTTATTTATTTCAATAAAAAAACAAATATTAGTTAGTGTCATCTAACTAACACTCAATTTTATAAAAATAAAATAACTAAATAATATTTTAACATTGGATAAACATATGTACATCTTTTACTTTAATAAAAAAAATCTATATGTTATCAACTATCTTGACATAATGATTTTTTTTTAAAAAAAAAATTTCAATGTTTGAATATTTTCTTTGAAAAACTGTTATTTTGAAGATTAAAAAGTTTAGGTGTTGAAGGACTAAAAGCTCTTTATGTGTAAAGTCGCTTTTTCTAAATCATCTACTAAATGGATACTCTATTATGGGAAGGAAACATTTTGGTTGGTGATTCTATTACATTCTGAGTTAGGAAAAATCAAAACCAATTCAATCTTTTTCAAGGAGATTATCTCAGTTTTTACAAATTAAGACTCCTATAAGAAAATGCAACAAAAAATAGCAAATATCTTTCAAAGATATTATTTAAGTAATCTTATGCAATATCTCTCACAAAAACATTGGGATTAATTACAATCAATCGGAAATAATACATTGGAAAAAGAATCGAGAACGACATCTAGAAATAATTGGGAAAGAGAGTATTTGTTTAATAAGTTGAAAAAAAAAACATTCGCTAATTGTTAAACAATATCTTAAGAAAGATTTTGAATTCGAATTTGTGCAAAAATAATAATATTATAAAAGAAACTTCATAGGATGAATGAAGGAGGTTGAAGAGTCAAACAACACACTCTAGACGTAGTTTTATTTATGTAATTTTCTTATTTTCATCTTTCGCATGAAAGACTAATCCTTTTAAGTGATTCCCTTGTGATTTTCCATTAAATTTTGAGGTTCTCGTAAATAAAGTTTTGTTCTTCAATTTTCTATAGTTGATTATGCTTTATTGTTGGTCTTTTTAAGATTGAGTTTTTGTTAAAGGATTTTTCTTAACGCTTGTTGAGAATTCATATCTATTATTTAATTAGAGTTCATGGTTAGTTTGCTTAATTCTAATTAATGTCATTTTCATTTATTTCAAGAGATAGAAGATAAGCATCTCATGAGTAGACATTTGGAGACAAGGATACTGAATACGTCAGTAAATGCTTGTTTTGCTGATAAGATTTTGTTGAATTTGATTTATGCTTGTACAATTAAATTCCATATCCGTGTGAGAACTGCAAGGATGATAATCTTTGAACAAGGAATTCGTGGTGAATTAATTTGGGAGTTAGTCTCCTTTGTTTATTGTTTTTTCTAATCATCTACCTTAATTTTTTGTTATACAACCTTAGCCCCATCCCTCTTTATTTTATTATTATTGTTGTCTTTTATTGCTTGTAGATAAGTTTTGAACTCAGTTTTTTTATATTTTTCATTGAATTCGTTGGGAGACGACTTGGTCTTATTCTAACCATATCTATATTATCATCTCTTTGGTGCTAGAAGGTCTAACACTATTGTTAGACTATCTTTACACTAGTATTGTAATTTCTTTTAATTTAATCGTTTAACGACAACTATCAAGACATTAGTGAGGAAATTTCATAAATAATTTTTAAGAAAGAAAACATGAATTAGTTTAGTAGATTTAGTGAGTATTAAAGGATGTCATATTAAAAGTATCAATTATTAATTAAATTGATTTAGACAATTAAAACTAGGTGTTTAAGTTAAATTAATTTAATGCGCATGTTTTTAGACTTGTCTAGTTATTTATTAGACAGTCATACAAAATGATACACAAATAACACTGGTTGACAATATTTCTAACGTTATCTACAAATATAGCACAATCATTTTTCAATAAATAATTATTTTATAAAACTCGTTCCGATAAGATTTATCATCCTTATAAATCGATCTTCTACAAAGAGTTTTATAACAGCAACTAATTTTCTATAGACAAAAACTACAAAAACTACAAAATCTACAACACCCTTTTGGACATTATGTTTTGTAAAATGTATTTAACTTCAATATAACCAGCATGAGAATGTGTGGTATGAAGTTTTTAGAGAGACTAGTAACAACATTATTATCATAGAATATTAGAATCTTACTCTCATATGATATTATTATTATTATTATTATTATTATTATTATTATTATTATTATTATCATTATTTATATATTACTAATATTAAAATAGTTAATAATATTATTATTAAATTATTATTACTATTATAAATATTAATATTAATATTATTAATAATAAAAAATTTAATAATTTTTATTTTTTCTAAAAATTATTATAATTAATCTATTAGTGTTTATCTTTGTTGATGTTTCAAAGTGTCAATTTCTTCAACCTTTGGCTAATAAAGTCAAGTTGAAACCAGCATTATGGAAAGGTAAATCTATTAGCATGATGGACCAGATTTAGTTGGTCAATATGGTGATTACTGGATTTCTAGCTTATATCTTTAATATGTATAAATGACTTGTTTCACTTCTTAAGCAAGTTAAGCAGTGATGTCAAAATTTTATTTGAACTTGTGATATTCTAAAAAAAGATCAAACATAAGAAAGTTGATCTAAAGATATGCACGTACCTGAGGTATGAAGCTAGTTGTGGGTCATTGGCCTCAAACTCGCCTGTGACTTGCTCGGTGACAAGCAATGAGTCACTTTTTACTAGCAATCTTTGAGTTCCCAACTCCTTGGCTAGCAACATCCCAACTATCAAGGCCTCGTACTCAGCTTGATTGTTGCTTGCTTTAAATGCAAACCTGAGGGCTTGCTCGATTAAAAACCCTAAGATGACCCCAGCTTCACTCCCTTGTTGATTGGAGGATCCATCTATTGAAAGGACCCAACAGAAGTCATCTGCATCAGGTTGGGAGTCCTCTGACAAAAGTTCTACCATGAAGTCGGCGTATATCTGGCCCTTAATCGGAACCCGTGGTTTATACTGTATGTCAAACTCGGTAACTCCACTGCCCAACGGACCATCTAACCTACTATATAAGGCTTTTGAAGGACCTTGTGAATGGGCAGATTAGTCATCACGATCATGATGAAACTCTGAAAGTAGTGGCGAAATCACCAAGCTGTAAACACCACAGCTAAGGTGGCTTTCTCGATGGCTTGATACCGAGTTTTCGGTCCCTGCAATACCTTACTCACAAAATAGTTTGGCTTATGGACCCTATCCCAATCTTGCAAAATGAGCGAGCTGATTTCCCAATCCGTAATTGCAAAATAAAGACGAATAGGGGCACCTCGGATTGGCTTACCAAGAAAAGGGGGACTGACCAAGTACTTTTTCAACTTGGTGAAAGCTTTCTCGCATTCACTAGTCCACACAAAACGGTGGTTCTTCTTAAGACATTGGAAGTAGTGGTACCATTTGTCTCCACTGGCCACAAGAAACGAGAGAGGACGACCATGTGCCGGGTGAGATGTTGTACCTCCCTCACATTGGTTGGGCTCCTCATCTCGCGCATTTTTTGGGATTCGCCTCTAATGCCCTTTTCATTTAGAAGGAAGCCAAGGAACTTCCTTGCTTCTACCCCAAACACACACTTACCTGGATTAAGCTTTAAATTGTACTTCACTATTATTGTGATAATAAACCATGTCGTCTACATACGCCTGCACATTTTGCTCGAGCATTGGGGTGAGGATTCGATCCATTAGCTCTGGTTATACCCCGAGAACGTGTATCCATAAAGCCATAAAGCTTAATAACTAACAACCTGCTTCCGTTGGCCTTCTTTACCTACACAACATTTGTCATGCAGTGAATAGGATTCGAAGTCAGGCTCCTTCAGATAACCCAAAGAAAATTTAACCACTACACCAAACAAATTCTTTAGTATTATTATGATTTTTATTATACTTATTATTATTAACAATATTAATAATATTAACAATATTAATAATATTAACAATATTAATATTAATATTAATAATATGAATATAATATTAATAATATGAATATAATATTAATAATATGAATAATATTAATACTAATATTAATAATATTAATACTAATATTAATAATAATATTAATAATATTAATAATAATATTATTAATATTATTAATATTATTAATATTATTAATATGAATAATATAAATATAATATTAATTATAATAATAATATTAATAATAATGTTAATAATAATATTAATAATTATATTAATATGTATAAATTATGTTAATAATAATAAGTATAATAAAAATGATAATATGACCAAAGGACTTGTTTGTTCTAGTGGTTAACGCTTCCTTGGTCACTTGTGTTGAAGATGGTTGCTGCCCCTTCAAGACATGTGTTTGATGAAGACTTTTATGTACAATTCATGTATATTTCCTTTTGCTTTAAGTGTGTCTTAGGTAGTGTTTTGAGGTTGTTTAAGAGTGGGCTTTTTGCTGAATAACTCACCTCCTACCCTGGCCATGTGACAAGAACAAGCATAAGGTTTCTTAAACTGTTTTTCACATGTTTTACAAAAAAAACACGTTTACTGCATAAAAATAAATATGTTCTTTTCTAAATAAACAGATTCATTTTTAAACTGATGCCTTGGCTAAGTCTTGTGAAAATTAGATTTTGTGCATCAAGTATTTTGACTA
>Ga0123342_1007807_pt1 | contig 13911 bp, 9 predicted proteins | sample Turbeawhitnodule_FD_89960 | JGI IMG/M metagenome (GOLD analysis project Ga0123342, IMG submission 89960) | Root nodule microbial communities of legume samples collected from Mexico - Turtle bean Mexico white nodule | ecosystem: Host-associated > Plants > Roots > Nodule | place: Mexico: Nepantla...
GCTGTTCCCCGACCTCAACCTCTGGCCAGCTAGGGAATGACCATCTGACGACTTCATCCTTTGCTTCGAAAGCCTGGAACAAGCTTTCCTGATCCTTCGGCGATGTCATCCTCTCGGCGATCTTCGATCGCCTTGTCGCCTGGGTTCGCACCCGGCGACTACAACACAAACTTGGTGACCGCCGGTTTAGGTATGTCAGAGATCGGGGCACGCCAACTTAACGACTGGCGATCGCACGAACCTCCCGACGTCCTTCCCTTCTAACAGCCAGGTGTCCCGTTCAACACGCCTATACTATTGCTTGCGGCCACGTCATCAATTCCGATTACCTGGGCAGTACAGTGAACGAGAAAAAGTTTCGTTGAAAATTTTAGAAGATAAAAGGTTATGATTTTCATAGTTTATGACAAATGAATTATATTTGTACCTTCATTTAGTACGTATACTTTATTAAAAAGTTAAAATAATAGATAGAATTGGTTTCACCAATGTATTCAATAAGAAAATTTAATTTAGTGGAGTAAACTAAACTAACATAATACTTTTTGTTAAAAAAAACCTCTTGACTAGACCAACGTTAGAAATAAAATTTTAATACATTTTTTAACGTGTTAAAAAAATTAAATATTTTATTTTATCATAAATTTGTTTAAAAGTTTAATATCATATAATTTTACATAATAAAAATAAAATGTTAAATAATTTAAAGTTTTTAATTTATAAAAAGAATAATTTTTTATATATTACTCTGACATTGGATTAAGTGACTCTAGTAAAATCCTATGTAAGGGATTCTTTTTAGAAGCTAATTGTCTTCTCTAGTTACTCAAGCCGTTGGAAAAGGTGTAAAAGTATTATATACTGCTTGCCAAATAATTATTCCACTCACTTCTGTATTATTTATGTACTACTTGCTATATTAAAAAATAAAAATATAATTCACACTCATTTTAAAATCTTGAAATTTTTTTATTAAACTTTTTTTAATAAAAAAAATCTAAATTAAATAAAACATTTACGAATACTCCAACCATATAAGAAAAAAACCAAAAATATCTTACAGTTCATTGACTATATCCTCGATTCTCCATCTTTCTCTCACTTTCTTCTCACTGCCTAGGTGCGTGGAGAATACACACAAGGACATGCAAACGCATTAGATATATAAAATGAAATGATAAAACCAAGACATTGACCAGAATTTGTAGTAAATTTAGTGGTAATGTTTTTCATAAATCGATATCAACATCTATGTCTCTACCCACAACAACCCTAAGCAGAACTATAAAGAATGAGCAAGATTGTCCCCGTATATAATAATTATTACTGTGCTCGGAGATCATGTTTTAGAAATCCGAAGAATGAACTGATACTAGTAAAATATATGTCTCGTGGTCGTTTCGTACCATCATATCAACCTCCATGATGGACTAAATTAATTAATCCTTACATTTCAAGTGGTAAGAGTTGACATTTTCCATCGTAATGCTGTCCATGTGCTAAAATGTAAGACTATCCACGTGTTTTTTCATAAATTCCGAATTATAAAATTAGTGCCCTCTAATTTGGTGTCTTTCTCATTGGCGTCTACTTTAATATTTCTCATAAAATATTATGGACCAAAATATATGCCTTTCACATTTAACTCAGATTTTAATTCATCAAGATCCTCTGTTTGGAAATTGGAAAACTGTAAAGTGGAATTTCTTTTTTACATCTACTTGAAAGCAAGGGTTTAAAATATAATTTTTTTTCCTTACTTAATTAGACAACTTGATAATATACAGATAGAGCTTGTATTTCATGAGAGACAAATTATGTGATTAGATATTTCTAATTCTAATAATTTTTTACATGATTGTATGATTTAAATTCACTTTTTTTATTGTGTGATACTCATAAACACACACATATATATTCCAACGGTTTATTCTAGTTGTTTGAATAGGGGAAAAAAACGAACCATAGTAGCAAGAATTGTTTACCCAAACATTGTGTACATTATTGTTAAATGGTGTTTTCTTTTCCCGAACCCGGCATGAAAGTAGGAGTATTACAGATATTAAGATTCATGCAAGAGATTGATACGTTTAAAATAAGCTATTTTTAAGTATAGAACTTCTACTGATGCACATACTTAAAGGACACATGGTGGTGGATTTTATTTTCTTAGTGCTTCATCCAATTGTGGAAAACCAGTAAGTTACGTAGGGCTCTTTTCACCTCCTAAAAGCATCGTTTTATTTTCTAAATCCATCATTTTATTATATTTCAACTAATTGCTTAGGCTCCTCTAATTGATGAGAAGTACTTAATAATATTCCCACCAATAATATTAGTTAACACTTAAAAGCCTCATTAAGCTTTTTGTATTACTGATTTTTACGTCGTGCAACTTAAAAGTCACATTCTTTGTGCAGTGCTTCACTAAGTATGAGTATAGGGGAAAGGCTAAACCATGGAGTCTAAGTAATTGGTATCATGAAACCTCAGAGCAACATATATATAAGAGTATCGAGTATGTATGTTGAATAACAGCAGCATAAATAGTACAGTAAAATAAAATAAAAACAGAATCTTGAAATGATCTGGTTTAGTTAATTAAAGATTCTGGCTCTACCTAGGTGCTTGCATTCTATGTTTTGGAGGTTAAAATATGTGTTATAATAAGAAAATAATAAGAGTAGCTGGGTAGAAGAAAAACATGGGAAGTAATTTGGTTGAAGAGAATTAAAAATATTATGTGGGTAGCAGCTAGGTAGCTTGAATAGTTTGCAATCGAAATGTACGGTTGGTATTGATTTAAATGATTGCATTGAAGAAGGGAATTGACTAAGAAATTGCATGTGGAATGAGCATTATTGCATGTATAAATATGTGTTAGATCCTACATTTGGAAAGTTGCTTGTAAGTTGGACAAGGAAAGGTAGAGGGGATGAAGAGGAGCGAAGCAAGCACGTGAGTGATCTTGATGATGGATTAGAAAGAAAGGAAAGTGTGTGAATAGATGAAGGAGACCGCTACTGGGGTCATCATGTGTTTATTGTACCAAGTTTACTCAATCCCCCAAATAAGGGTCACATGAAAGTTAGACACATGACAAGAACATGAAGGAACAAAAGGAGATGATGATGGTGCTTGTGATAATATGAGAGAGAGATGCTAAACTGATGCTTATATGCAGTGTCTCAAATTCACTAATAGGCACTGTTGGCCTTTGTTACTGGCACAGTGGCACATATAAAGTTCATCTCTTTGTTGTCACTTCAGAAGGTCCCCAAACCGTATAGGAATTGGACTAACATGAGGGTCAGACAAAGATATGGAAAAGAGAGAAAGAGAGTGTGAATTTTGCTAGGTGAAACTTTAGAGAAGGGAAGGGGAAAAGAGGAATTGGTTGCAGGGTAACCATGAATTTATTGTCTCTTCAAAAGCCCAACAAGAAAGCATTTGTTGGTTTCTAATAAATAGGCACAACAGGCACAGGGAGAGAGGCTTTATCAGTTTATGTACTTTAGAGATATTTCACAAACTACGGGTCAACACTGTACAAACTTTTGCTTGAAAAATATCAACACATTTTCACGACATAAATGTATGGTCTACAAACAACCACCGCAACTGGAAACTCTACTTCGTCTAATCACTCAACTCTTCAACACTTTCTTTTTCCACCAACAACTTGATACTAAAAATAATAATACAAGAAAAGACCTGCAAGGAAATTTCTTGCGTAGACTTTCATCTCCATCTCTTATAAGCATGGTCATTACGATTGCAGAAGGCTAAGGGGAGTGCTTTATGAAAGAAAATAAATAGGGAAAAAGGAAAAGAAAAAAATTAGGTACCCATACTATCTAACTTAAGTGTGAAAATCCTTCACTTCTTTTAAATCAAAGAACCTTCATTTTCTTTGACATGGACAATAATAGAGAGGGCCTAGCAATTAAAGGCTATCAATGAATCTGAAAAAGTTATGGCAGGCTTTCTGGTACTATGAAATCTTCGCCCAAAAGGAAACCAATGCATTCAATTCATCTCAAGAGCCTTAAGTTAACCAAGCAAACCATGAAAAGAAAGAACATAGTTAAAAGTTGAATTTCATTTGAGTAATATTTCTTATGGACTAAAACTTGCATCAGTAGACATACAATAGTGCTTAATATATAGCTTTAGCTTTTATATGTGTGTCAACTGAATTAACCTTTGCGTCTCGAAGTTGGATTCCATTAAAATATTATTTTTCAATCACTTCAGTTAACCAATCTCATGCACGAAACCTACTTCATGTGTACCATGCATTATCCTCGGCAGTCTTTTTTAGAAAAAGAAACGTAAGAAAAATCAGCATGATTAGCTTTGGTGATGCAATTTGTGAATATACTTTATGCTTAATTACATAGTATATACAGTTAAAAACACAAGGATTAATTATAATAGATAAGAAGTGGTGAGAAGAGCCGTAAACTTAATAATTATGCCATAGATTACGGGACTATTGTAGATACTAAAGTAGCATTGTTTTATTCACAACTTGCTTCAAAAACCACTCAAAACGAAAGGATCATAGTAGAGAAAAACACTTAAGAAACACACTCTTTGCAAAGCTACTAAACGCTATTAACACAAAAAAACATCTTTAAAAGACACAAAAGTCACCTATAATATTGTCTTTTCTTTCTTCTTCTTCTTCTTCTCCTTGGGTTCCTTTCCCTCTCTTAACACATTACATCCTTGAGAAGCTTGTACCTGCGTGTGCCGGGTCGTGGCGACGGTGTGGGACTCTTCCCCTTCTCGGAACCGCTCTCTTCACGATGATCATGCTGTTTGATCATTTTCTCGCCGGAATATTCCGAACGGTGGGTGGCTCCGGCCTCGTTTCCAGTCACCGGTTTCTTCGAATTAGGGCCAATAATATGTCTCAAGTTCTTCTCTTCGCTCTGGCACCAATCGCACAGTTCTATCTCCGGTAATTCTCCGTAGTAGTTGCTACAATACCTGAAAGACAAGATTGATTAAACTTGATTCCTTAAAAGTGAAAAGTAGAAAGGTAAAATAAAATTTAAAAGCCATACATGTTCTATACGAACCTACAGATGAAGACAAGAGCTAGCATGAGTATGGCTATGATCGTGGTTTGTGAATTGTGAAAACAATAGAGGTTGTTAAAATTAAAGAAGACTATGATATGATAAAGGAAAGGAAGAGTGGAGTAAATGATGTGTGTGAGCACGTGTGTTGGTGTGAGTGATTAGGTAAAGGGAAAGAATGGGATGATTGAGAAGAAGAAAGGGAGCCTACGAGTGCTGGAAGCGATGACGGCATTTGTTGCAGCGAAAAAGCTTGTCAGGGAAACCCACGTCGCCGCACATGCAGCAAACGGTTTGAAGATCCACCATTGTTTTTGGTGTGCACCGAAGATTAAAACAAGAGGGAAAAAGAGAATTTCGAGGGGAGAAAGGAGAGAGAAAACACACCCAGAAACCCCAAGAGCACACGAACACAAAAAAAAGAGAGAGAGAGAGAGAGAAATAGAGATAGGAAGAGTTTACAATTTATATAGAGAAAAGATTACGGGGGTGCGCATGTTGAGTCGGTGTGTGAAACTGATGTATAAGTCATTTTTCATTTATAAAATTAATTAAAAAAAGTTCTATTTATTATCGCACAACTGATATCGATTTCAATTTCTTCATCAATTGCCATAAAATTCGAATTTTGATGATAAAAAGTGACACTGAAAAAATATATATTTAAAATGAAAAATTTATAATTGTAACCTAAAGAGAGGAACAAAATTAAATAGAAATAGAGAAAATAAAAACAATTGTAGAAAAATATTGATAAAACTAGAATTAAAGAGAGGGAAAGTGGGGGAAAAGACAGTTATGACCCATTGCTGAGGTTGTTTGATTATCATTTCTTACCTATCTTTTTATATGTATTTCTTTCTTTCCTTTTTCATAAGGTTTTGTCCAGTTTGTGGATTTTGGAATTGCCATATAAATTTTGTAAGGTAGTAGCCATGTCATGACCATTTCACTCTCACACAAATCACCATTTCGATAACTACCAATGCAAACCAAAACAACCTATTAGTAACTAGTCAAAACACAGGGACAAACGTGTGCATTCACATAACTCTTTTATTAAATTTACGGGTGATAAAAATCTAACATACATTTGAAAATAATGTTGGATGAGTTAAAAATGAAAAACAAAAAATAATATGTAAAAAACATGATGAATTGATTAAACAACCTTTTTTTTCTTTTTTTTTATTTAAGTCTCTTTTTCTTCAAGTTTTTTTTCTACTTTCTTTGGTAGTTTTAGGATCAGAGAGTGTGATGATGTTCACGTTAAAGTTAGTGCTGATTTGATGATATATACAAAAGAATAATGGTTTTAGAGTGAATACAATGATTGAAAATGAAGGTTATTTTATTTAATATATGAAAATTGGTGTGAAAACGTGTGAGTATGCTCTCTCTTTCTTCCTATTGTTGCCTTAAAATAAGAAATTAAGGAAAGAGTGAGGGAATCAATTTACATATAAAAACTGTACATTAATATTAAATTAAAATATAATTTTATTTTTTAAATAATTCATATAAAATGAAAAAATATTCAATTATATACATGTATAAATAATAATCCGACTCCATTGTTAATATGTATATAACATTTAGATTGCCCAATTATATTTTACTCACACTTTCCTATTTAATACATGTTCCACAAAAAATATGTCATTATGAGTGTTATCAATCTCTTAAACACGATTTTTTTATTTTGGTCAGAGATACAAAGCACTTCTCATCAAATGAAGACATTTTATTAAAAAATTTATTATTTTTCACTCATATTTTTTTCTTACTTTATCTTATAAATTCTATTAATAATAAAATATTATATTTAAAATAAATATAAAATATATTTGAAATAAAATAATAATATCTTAATTATTAACTAAAAATATAAAATAGTAATGGTGTGAAACTGTCATCTTCTTCCTTGTTAAAAACTAGTCAAATTTTCAAAATTATAATAACACAAAAGCAGGTGCTTCTATATTAATTAACAATGTAATAAGTATAATAGATAATACTTTAACAACATCTCGTAAGATAACAACTCTCAATCAATTATTATTATTATTATTTAAAAAATTATTATTATTTAATATAAAGAAACTAAAAATAAGATAGAGGAGGAAAGAAGTATGGAAATAAGACTATTAATATTTCATGAATTTAAGATAAATAAATTCTAATTAATTATGAAATCATGAGCTCATGATAGTAAAGTTTATAAGAGTGGTCGGCTCGTGAACGAAAACATTGATTAATAAGATAGAACTAATTGTAGAAATGATTTACGAAATATCCCTAAACGTTTATTTAATATAGGTAATCCTTGTATTGTTATTTTTATTAAAACATTCATTTTTATTCATGTTTTACGAGTAAAAAAGAATGAAGACAGTGATATGGATGTTTAACTCGATGCTATGTTAGATCTCAATGTTTTCCCGAAAGTCGTTTTGGGGATTGCTTAATCCCAAACTCATTATGGTAATCTTTACTTTAACGTATCTTCTTCACTCAAACATTGGGTAGACTTCCTTAGTAACCGAAAACAAAATTTCATGATATGGAAATACTAACAATTATTTTTTTAAGAAAAATATTTTTAAAACTTACTTAACCTTGTAATTATTTCATTTCGTTTTATTCCCTTCCAATATACTCAATTCTGGTATACGTCTCTTGGTTCAATCGATTAATTATTGTCCATGAGCTAAAACTATCAACCAAATCATGAGAGGTGTAATCTAGTATGGATTTAGTAATATTTCGCATGAACAATAATCAATATATATATATATATATATATATTTATATAATGTATGGTTGTTTACGATTGGACAAAATAAATGGGATTTTATGTGTCTTGTAATTAGTGACAGAGATAGAAAAAAACAATTTCTCTTCAACTACTTGGATGTGAATGGCGACAATCAAATCCGCATATCCCCAACAACAGACAATTACCTGCGAATCCTTGGAAGGCAAATTCAATCCGAGTCAGTAGCTCCAGCTGCTCGTGAGAAGGACAATTTGCAAACACCAACTATTTTCACAATGGATAAAACCTTGATAAAATTCTACGTATTGTCTTTGGAATTTCTTATACTTTGTGTTTGGTATTGTTTTGGTCAAAGTTAGCGACTTCAAAATGGCAATCGGTATGTTTTCTCTTGTTTAGAGAACACCCAATTTATTGATAGATATAAGATGTTTATTGTTTCAAGTAGTGATATCTATGGGATATCGAATCTCCATCAGGAGGTTGCATAAATTTGGATTTTTTATTGAATACTATATTCATTTAGAATAAAAAAGTCTTTTTTTTTATGTTGTTTGACAAGATTCACTATCCCATTGCCTATAAATAAAATGGTAAATATTAAGTGATGGAGGACCATCTTAGAGATCTCACGTTGAGTTTTTCACAAGTTTCATGACTAAGGATTGAAAAAGAAGAAAACTCTTCTTTTTTTTAAGTGTAGACTATTAATTAGGACATCTCTTCATTCTTCTTAGTTTTAGAGAAATGGTGTAGGTGTATTTTCCTTTGTATATTTTGTAGAGACTTGTTTGGAATAGCATTGTGCCCTAATTGAGCTTCCTATTAGGCCTTGTTGGAAGCTTAAAGAATACATTATCTAGGACTACCCAACACGTGAAGGAGAAGAAGCTTGGAGTCTCACATGGAAAAGAATTTTTAGACCAAATTGAGGTGTTCCATGCAACCAAGGGGGAGACACCAGTTTTTCTTGCATTTGTGATCATTACTACCAGATTTTTTGTAACATGGGCTGGGAAAAACCCACCTTTTGTCCATATATAGAATATTTTGTCTCTTGCAAAACCCACCTTGATTGAATGAGAATTGATATTCTATTAAAATGTTGTCTTCTTGTTCTTAAGCTTGAGAGTAATCTTCTCCTAGTTATTTGTTCTTGCTTGCTGACCTCGGTCGGACTTGGAAGTGGGCTCTACGCTGAAGTGACTTTGCTTGGTTGTTGAACCGAGATGAAGACGCTTTGTGACGAAGGGGGCTTTACCTGTTGATCACACTCCGACGATCAAGTCAGTGAGAGCATTCAAACTATAAATTTGTATCAGTGTAGGGTTCAGAAAAACTTACCTTTACTCGGGGTCTTAAACCCCTTTTATAGACATTCCTTCAACGATTTTCATCAATCAAAATATTATTTCAACAACAAGAATATAATTTCAATAACAACAATATAATTTCAACAGTAAGGACATTATGTTAACGTGTACCTTTTATTTTCGGTTACAATGCCACATCATTCCTAACAACTTTTATTTGAATTTAAAATATATATATATATATATGCTTTAACTAATTCAGTTATTCCTTCTATTGTTTTTACTTTAATCATCTTTTCCATATGGACTGTCAAATATCTGGGCCAACCTCATAACATGTCATTGGGCCCATACCTGCCCTAAGCCGAGCTGGGTATTTCTCTCATGGGCTGTCTAACCGAGCTACTACACTTAAGTGCTTGAGCTAAGGATCTAAGCATGTCTGGCCAGTACACAAGCCTCCCATGCTTGAGCCGAGCTTGACAAGGCGAAAAGGCTCTTCTGCATCGACGACTGACAAGACATTTCCTCAAGGGGTAGTTGGTGCGCATTCATTCTGCCATGTCTTGAACTGTATTTTTTATTTTGCCTTTGTTTATGCTTTAGGTGCTTTCGATAATGAATTATAGTTCTACATATTCTTCGACTAAAAATAAACTACTTAAAGAGACCTCTTATTATACCTCTCGTTTACGAATTAGGGAGTTAAGGGAAGCAAGGTGTTGTTTGAGTAAGAAACATGAGGGTTTAGTTAAAGTAGCAAAGTGTAAGGAAGGGGAACCTATTTGTTGTGATGAGTCATCGGACTCTAATGGTCCATTCTGTTTTTTCTATGCCACATTCTTTAAAAAGGTTCTACTCCGTTTCCCCTGTCCATTTTTGAAAAGAAGTTATTGACCGAGCTAAACGTAGCTTTCGCCTAGCTACATCCGAATAGCTAGGCATTCATCCGAGGTTTTATAACTTTATGTTCCCAGCTCGACATTTCGCCGACTGTGGAGGTTTCCCTATATTTTTTCGAAGCCAAACACTCAGGTCGCCAACTGTGGGTCTCTCTAAATGGTGCCCCTAGGAGAGGTTTAGTTACCCTCTTCCAGTCGTCCTACAAAAATTTCAAAGGCCGATTTCGCAAAATCTGAGCTTCGATAGGAGATTCGTCCCTACTGGACGACTTCCCTTTGTATTGGACGCCCAATTCTCGGTTCCAAAGTGCTCGACGCTTGGAAGATTTGCCCCCAAATGACCAAGGCATTTGTGAATTTTTTATGAGTTTGAAAGTCGTCTTTGATACCACAACACTGTTGACTAAAGAATTTCTCTCTAGTGCCCTCAAAGCCTATACCGGTACACCTCCTTTCTTACCTTTGAAGAAAAAACTTAAAATCATAACCACTAACCATCTATTCGTTTTTGCAGATAGGATGCTCTCCAACATTAGCAAGGCTAAGCTGGCTGAGCTCACCAGGAAGATGAGGGCAGCTGCAAGCCTGCCTAAGGAGTCCTTGTCGCAAAAAAGGAGAGCTCCAACTGTGGTTGCACAAATTCAATCTAACCAACACGAGCATACTACCTTAAGGCTCGTCTTCGAAAGGAAAAGACCAACAACCACTTCTCCTACTGAACATTCTCATTTGGACGGCTGAGCTCCAAACCAAAAGGTCATCACGATTTAGGAGTGCAAGGCCGAGAGCTCACGGGAAAAAGCTTGTGGGACCCCGACTTTGACGTCCCAGCTCATGGTGAGTCATTCTTTTTACCTAGCGAGGACACAACTAGAATAATGGCTCATGACGAATATCACCTTCGTCATGATACTGAGAAGCTACTCGAACAAGCATTTGCTCTGACTTGCTTGGTCAATGTGAAAGCAAAAGATAAAAAAAGAGTTGAGGACCAAAGGATAAAGGAGAACATGGAGCTCCACAAAGAATTGGAACACCTCCAGGCTGAGGTTAACCGATTGAGTGGTCTACATCAAGAAGTCGAACGAACCCGAGCTGAGAAGACCCAAGAGGCACTAAGCTTGGTTGAAGAGAAGAGGAAGCTTTCAAATGAATTTGAAGACCTGAAGAAAGAGGTGACTCGCAAGGGGGAAGATCTTGTCAAGGCCACTGATTCTTTCAAACAAGATTCCGCTCAATCCTACCTTGTCGGATTTGAGGCGGCTTTGGAGCAAGCAGCGGTCGTCCATCCCACAATAGACTTCTTAGAGCTAGACCCGAGCAAGATCATGGTCAATGGCAAACTAGTGGGGGATTAATTCAAACTTTTATGAACTTTATTTATTTTTTATTTGCCGAACCTACTGAACACTTAACTCTTCACCGATGTTTATTTAGTGTTTTGAAACTTAGACGATTATGGGCATGTTATTTATTTTGAAATCAAAGATTTTACCTATAGTCCATGAACGTGTATCCAAACGCTTTACCATATAAGATGATTTCCACCTAAACACAACATGTCTAGCATGTTATCGCATGGTTAACCCATATGGGGTTGTAGTATCTTTGAATGTTAGAGGGTTAGGGAACCCTACAAAGTGGCATTATATAAAGGATCTTATTACAGTAGAAGGTGTTAAAATGGTTTCTCTTCAGGAAACAAAAGTAGATTTTATAAGTACAGAAAAATGTTATCACCTGTGTGGTGACGATAATATTGATTGCATTTACAGTGAACCAGTTAATGGGGTAGGGAGAATCTTAACTGCATGGCCTACTAAGTATTTTGAGTGTGTTAGATATATCATAAACAAATGGTTTGTAGTTTTTATCAGATGCTTTAAGGAGAAAAATCTTCTGGTTATAATCTTGAAAAACACTTTAAGGAGAAAAATATTCCCATGCCTGAATTAAAGGGAAGGGATTGAAAAATGAGATCAAAAGGGTAAATAGTCTTGATTCTTGGGTGGAAGAACTGAAGATGGTTATGGAATCAATTAATGATTTCTTTTCGAAGAAGATGTCTGCTATGGAGTATCCCGGTGTCAGGTTAGATAATGTTGTTTTTAAAAGTTTATCGGACTCTGATAATATGTTTTTAACTTCTCCTTTTGAGGAGATAGAGATTAAGAATTCCATTTGGGAATGTGGGAGTGGCAAAAGTTCAGGCTTTGATGGAGTATCTTTTATCTTTATTAAGAAACATTGGGAGATCCTTAAAAAGGATGTTGTTGTTGCAGTACAATCCTTTCATAGTGAGGGTCCAATTCCGAGGGGTTGCAACGCTTCTTTCATCACATTGATGCCAAAAATTGATAACCCTCAAGTTTTAGATGAATATAGACCCATTGCCTTAGTAGGTTGCATCTATAAGACTTTGTCTAAAGTTCTATTCATTAGAATTAAGAAAGTTATTGATAAAGTGATTGGTGTATCACAATGTGCTTTCCCATCACAAAGAGGAATCTTAGATAATGTCCTTGTAGCAAACGAAGTGGTGGATGAGCTAAAAAGAAAGAAAGGGACTGGGGTGATTATAAAGTTAGCTTATGAGAAAGCCTATGATCCCGTAAGTTGGTTTTCCTCTTCTATATGATGGATAAAGTTGGTTTTTGTCGTAAGTGGATTCAATGGATTAGAGTATGCCTAGAATCCTCAACTATTTCGGTTATGGTAAATGGTAGCCTAACAAAAGAATTCAATCCATCTAGAGGCCTTAGCCAAGGAGATCTGATTGCACCTTTTTTGTTCCTAATTATAGCTCAGGGCTTGTCAGTATTAGTTGATTAGGCAGCTAGGAAGAATTTGTTTTCAGGTTTGAAAGTCAGGACCAATGAGGTACATGTGAAACTTCTCTAGTTCGTTGATGACGCACTCTTCATGTGTGAACCTAGCTTACAAAACATTTTGACTATCTAATCCATTCTTAGATGTTTGGAATTAGCTTTGGGTTTAAGAATTAATTTTCATAAAACCAAGATAGGCGTTGTAGGTGTAGAAAGAAATATAGTTGAACTATACTCATATATTCTTCATTTTAGCCTAATGAACATCTCATTTACCTATCTAGTGCTACCTGTAGGAGGCAATACTTCTAGATGTTCGTTTTGGGAGCCTGTCATATCAAAAATAAAAATAAAAACTATTTGTATAGAAAGGTAAAAGTTTATCCTTTGCGAGAAGAATGTGTCTCATTAAATTTGTCTTCAATGCCATCCCATTATACTATTTGTCTTTCTTCAAGGTTCAAATTGGAGTATGCAAAGATATTACAAAGTTACGGAGAACATATATAAATCCAAACAGGAAGGTGGGTTAGGAATTAGACAAGTAGATCTGTTTAACAAGGCCTTCTTGGAAAAGTGGAAGTGGAGGTTGGGTTCCTCAGAGTAAGGTTTATGGAAGGAAGTCCTCGAATCAAAATATGGTACATGGAGGAATCTATTTGTTGCTTCTTTGAGCCAAAATAAGCATTATTTTAGTGATGGTCTGACCTATGTAAAATTTGTGCCACAAAGCAAGGAAAAAACCTATGGTTGCAGAATTCATGAAATGTCTTTCCCAATATCCATAGGACTTGAAACCAAACCCCAAATTATATTGCAAGCAAACTGCAACAACCAAGATTTTAACCCAAGTCTTTCCAGTGACCAGGGGGAAGAATTGACCACTAGACCAGACAAGTTCTTTGGTCATATTATCATTTTTATTATACTTATACATATTAATATAATTTATACATATTAATATAATTTATACATATTAATATAATTTATACATATTAA
>Ga0123342_1007808_pt1 | contig 13911 bp, 4 predicted proteins | sample Turbeawhitnodule_FD_89960 | JGI IMG/M metagenome (GOLD analysis project Ga0123342, IMG submission 89960) | Root nodule microbial communities of legume samples collected from Mexico - Turtle bean Mexico white nodule | ecosystem: Host-associated > Plants > Roots > Nodule | place: Mexico: Nepantla...
AAAAATGTAAAATTATTTTTAAATATAATTTTATATTATGTAAAGTGTGTGTATTGGTTAAGTTGATGCTTAATATGATAATATAGTCAACCTAACTAATTATGAGTTGAGGTTAATTTTTTTAAGTTTGTAAAAATATTTTTGTTAATGTCAAATTAGTAATAAATAAATTAACATTCACTCAAATAAATATTAAAAAACAAATTAATATTAAAAATGTATTTAATTTAATATCGGTTTAATTAACATTAAATTAAATAACTTTTATAAAGTAAAAAAATATATGGACGTAAACTTAGGTAACATTAAATTATTTTAATTAAAAATTAATTTAAAACTTAATGCTAGAGTTTACTTAACTAACACTAATTAGAATTGTAAAAATTGACTAGTATTCATACTTTTAGAGCCTGTTACATATATAATATAAATTTATCACTATTAATTAATTAGTCTTAACTTTTACTTGTTAGAATCGATTTTTAGTGAGTTAAATTTATATTTTCTTATAGTGAGTTGAGTTATATAAAAAAATATTGAAATCAACTTCTTCAATTAAATATATTTTGGAGTTTAGGGTTTAAGCAAATGAAAAGTTAGGTCTATTTCCTTCCAAATAAGATTACGAAAGGGTTAAGTCTTATTTGATTAGTACTCGTCATTTTTCCAATAAACACCCTAGTTAGTGCAAACTAATCTAAGTATCAATTTCTATTCTAAATATTTTTTTAAAATCCATATAAATTCAATTTAAACCTAATAAAATAGATTAGAATCTAAAATTCATATTCATTTTAGCTAAAGCAAATTTATGTAGATTTTTTCCAATTCATTTAAAATAGACTAAATTTAGATTAAATCCATTTTTATTAATTGAATTAAATCCATTTTTTCAATTAGACTTGACTCAACTCAGCCTTGGTAGACTTGACTCGACCTACCTCAGGTTGATTCAGTTCGACATGACCTAACCCAACTCAACTCTTCCTGGTCCCATACCGACTTGGCTCAGCCTAGTCCAAGCTGACTAAGCTCGAATCGGGCCCAAGCCGACTCGGTTCGACCTAGACCTGACTTGACTTGGCTCGACTTGGGCCATACGTGTTGACCTGGACTCGGATTGACTCGACTCGACCTTAACTCTGATCGACTTGGCTTTTCCTAAACCTGGGCCAACTCAGCTCGACCTGGATCCGGGCTGACTTGGCTCAACCTGGCCTCGGGCCGACTTGGCATGACATGGAACATGTTCGACTAGGCTCGAACTAGGCCCAGACTGACTTGGAACTAGGCTGATTTAGCTAGACTTGGGCTAGGCTAGACTCGACTTGACATGGGACCATACAGACTTGGCTTGAGTTGGGCCTGGACAAACTTGGCTCAACTTGGACTTGGGCCGACTTGGCTCGGCATGGACTCAAGCCGACTCATCTTTAAATGAGTTCGAGTTGACTCGGCTTGACCTAGTACCAAGACGACTTGGCTTGACTTGAGCCCAGACTAACTCTGCTCTACATGAGCCCATGCCGACTTAGCTCAACTTGGTACTAGGTTGATTCAAGTTGACTTGGGCCTAAACCAACTCGGTTGGACTTGGACCTGGGCCAAATCAACTGCACTGGGCCGGACAGGCTTTACCTCAGCACGCACTAACTCTATTCCACCTGGGTGGCTCGACCTAGGCATGAGCCCACCCATCTCTACCTGGGTTTGGGTTGACTTAGCTCAACTTGGGTCCATGCCAACTTAGCTCGACATGGGTCCGGGTTGACTCGACTCGATCCGGACTGAGGTTGAGTCAGCTCGACTCGGGCCCGGGTCGACTCGGCTAGACCTAGTCCCGTGTCATGTTGGCTCGACTTGGGCTGGATCGATTTGACTCGATCTAGGCCCAAGTCGACTCGACTAGACTTGGGCTCGAACCGACTTAACTCGACTTGAGTCCTAGTTTACTCTACTCAACCTAGGTCCGAAAGCTCAAAATCCAAACACAAAATCCATTTTGGATAATTCAAAATGTATTCAATATATAATCCAAATCTATTTAAATGAATTGAATTTAAATAAAAAAATATATTTGAATTTAAAATCTAAAAAATAAATTTGAATTTAAAATAAATATATTTAAATGGACTTACAAACAATAAAATTTTGAATAGTTATGAATTTGTTTTCACAATTTAAATTTTTTACTCACCCTAAATTAGAAAAAGTATTAAAAATATGTTTTTAATTTCCTTTTCTATTTTTTTCATGTATCTTCTTATATAGTATTAAAATCGTATTTTAAATTATTTCTCTTTATTTTTTTTAGCCATTGTATTAGCTCTCGTGAAATTATTTTAAAGAGATAGGTGCCTTATAAAAGAATGGTTTTAAAGTTTATACATTGTATACTCAATAAACAACTCAATTATGGTATGTGCGTGCTCCATGCGTTTACATTATATAATATAATTTATAAACACATGACTATCTTTAACAAATTATATTCAGACATCATAAGGATAAATTTTACTTAATAAATATTGATTAACATTATATTATGATATATTTACTTATTATTTAATAAATAAATATTAATCAATATTTTTTAATAAAATTTATCAATAATATTGATAAATATAAAATTTATTGTAATAATAACATAAAAAAAACATAAATTCTAACTTAAAAAACATGGTGATGGATCATTCAAGACATTTATAAACATCTCTTCCAAAATTAGTAGATATAAGAGTTTTGTAATACACTATAAATAAGATAATTAAATGAGAATTCAATGAAGGAATCATTTAAACAATATGAAAACATGCATATCATTTTCTACTATGTCATACAAATGTGACATGAACATTTAACAAACAATTTGATTTATTTAATCAAATATTTAAATTTGGTTAACTGCTATTTTTTTTTTCACATACACAAATATACAAAAAAATTGTTACTTCATGCATGTAATAGTTGGGTTAGTCATAATTATTGAAATTTCACAAACTTACTTAGGATAGTGTTTGAATGTGTTATATGATTTAACCACAAACACGTACTAGTTTAATCAAAGTATTTTAGTCTACACAAAAATAATAAATAAATTTCATAATCTCACTATAACCATGTCTACAATACAAAAAAAACATAAATAAAAAAGCTTTAATCAAGATAAATTAAAAAAGAATCACTATAACCATGTCCACAATTAAAAATATAAAGAACTTCAACTTCTTTCTTTATAATTTAAATTTAAATTTATTTAATTAAAAAATCCAATTAATCTCATAAAAATCTAAAATTTAAAATTTACTAAAAAAAATTCTGACCCTAAACCAAACAAGATATTTTTGGATTTTTAAATTTTTAGAAAAATAATTTACCAACTTACAAAAAAAGAGACTATTAAGGTTTGTTCAGTTAAAAACTTTTTAAGATTTTTATACCAGTGTATTTTTTAGTTTTTATTTTTAATATATATATATATATATATATATATATAAATTCATATGTTTTTATATGTATGAGGGATATTATATTTTTTTGATTTCAAGAGATTTGACATAGGAAAGAGATAGAATAAGAGAGAAAAAATTAAAAAACTGTTATACATTCAAAATTGTTTCTGATAATTGTTTTAAATAGGATAATCCATCTCTTCACTCTTCTACCAGTTAAGTGACCCACAAATAAAATGAAATTAATGTAATAATATCTCTACAATCCTGCGATATACAACAAAATAAAATAAAGGTAACCATCTCTCACTTTCCTTTTAAGTGAGAACAAATAAAATAAAAATTTAAAACTGCTTTATTAATTTCTAAAATTATTAAATATTCAAAATAACTAAAATAAATTAATAAAATAAAATATTAAACAAAGATAAAATAGGAAAACAATTCATAACAGTTAAAAGTCTAATTTCTAAAATTGATGACCCATTTTGGCCTATTTATCACAGCACATGTTCCTTTCTTTATAATTGCAACTTCAACAAAACCCTAACTTCAAACCTTCCTCCTCCTTTCATCACTTCGATAGTCACAAAACCCTATTAGCCGAAAATGGCGAGTCCCCTTTTACACTTTCTATCTACCTTAAGTTTAGATTTGGTTTTGATTTGACTCGATCTAGGCCCAAGTCGACTCGACTAGACTTGGACTCGAATTGACTTGACTCGACTTGAGTCCTGGTTTACTTGACTCAACCTAGATCCGAAATGACTCAAAATCCATCACAAAATTCATTTTAGATAATTAAAAATGTATTCAATGTATATCTAATCCAAATCTATTTAAATGAATTGAATTTAAAATCTAAAAAATAAATTTGAATTTAAAATAAATATATTTAAATGGACTTATAAACAATAATTTTTTTAATACTTATGAATTACAATTTAAATTTTTTAAATTAATTTTAAAGAGATAGATACTTATAAAAAAAAATGGTACATTATATATTCAATAAACGAATTATATGTTCCATGCAAATGATTATGAGATATTATGATATACTAGAATTTAGTTTATGATATTTCCAACGGATTGTATTTTCAGCTTAGTAAATATTGATTAACATTATATTATGGATATATTTACTTATATTTAATAAATAAATATTAATCAATAATTTTTAATAAAATTTATCAATAATATTGATAAATCTAAAATTTATTGTAATAATAGCATAAAAAACATAAATTCTAACCTAAAAAAACATGATGATCGATCATTCAAGTTTATATGAGTTTTGTAATACACTATAAATAAGATGCCGATAAAAAAACACTATAAATAAGATAATTAAATAAAAATTCAATGAAGGAATCATTTAAACAATATGAAAACATACCTATCATTTTCTACTACCATGTCATGCAAATGACATGAACATTAACCAACAATTGAATTTATTTAATCAAATATTTAAACTTGGTTAACTGCTATTTTTTTTTTCCACATGCACAAAATTGTTACTTCATGTATGTAATAGTTGGGTTAGTCATAATTATTGAAATTTCACAAAACCTACTTAGGATAGTGTTTGAATGTGTTATATGATTTAACCACAAACACGTACTAGTTTAATCAAAGTATTTTAGTCTACACAAAAATAATAAATAAATTTCATAATCTCACTATAACCATGTTTATAAAAAAGTAATCACTATAATCATGTCCACAATTAAAAATATAAAGAATTTCAACTTCTTTCTTTATAATTAAAATTTAAATGTATTTAATTAAAAAATCCAATTAATCTCATAAAAATCTAAAACTTAAAATTTACTAAAAAAATTCTGACTCTAAACCAAACAAGATATTTTTGGATAGTTATTTTAAATTTTTAGAAAAATAAATTACCAACTTACAAATTTCTATAAAAAGAGACTAGTAAGGTTAGTTCAGTTAATTTTTTTTTAAGGTTTTTATATAAGTATATTTTTTAGTTTTTATTTTTACTATTATTATTATTATATATATATATATATGTATAAATATAAATTCATGTGTATTTGTATGTATGAGAGATATGTTTTTGGGCTTCAAGAGATTTAAGGTAGGAGAGAGATAAAATAAGAGAGAAAAAAATTAAAAAACTGTTATACATTCAAAACTGTTTCTGATAATTGTTTTAAATAGGAAAATCAATCTATTCACTCTCCTGTTAGTTAAGTCACAACAAATAAAATAAAATTTAACGTAACAATCTCTCTATTCTCTTGCCACTAAAATAAAATTAACGTAACAATCTCTCGCTCTCCTGTTGAGTGAACAAATAAAATAAAAATTTAAAACTGCTTTATTAATTTCTAAAATTATAAAATATCCAAATAAATAAAATAAATTAATAAAACAAAATTTTATGCAAGGATAAAATAGGAAAATAATTTAGAGCATTTAAAATGAGAAATTTCCTTTATATATAGGTAAACTGCTTTATTAATTTCTAAAATTATAAAATATACAAATAACCAAAATAAATTAATAAAACAAAATATTAAACAAGGATAAAATATAAAAACAATTTAGAGTCATTAAAGTGGAGAATTCCTTTATATATAGGTATAGATATACATTTAACAATAAATTTCGAGATTTAATATGGTTATTAGAAAAAATCCAAGTTTATTTTTTTATATTGAATTTTTATTACAAGTATCCACAATTATGAAAACAAAGCTTAAAGTCTAATTTCGTAGTTAAGAAAAGCTGAAGTCTCTTTTTTACTTATATATTACATGAAAGAGATTTTAATTAATCTTACAATTATAATTAATATGCTGTAAAATATTTTCAAAAACTATAAAGTTTACATACATACATAACTTTCTTAAAATTCAAATAAAATATAAATATTTAATTTAAATAAATTCTTGCACGAATTTAAATCTAGTAAATTGTGAACATATATTTTTACTAATTCGATTTTAAAAATATGGATAATAATTATAAAACCTAGTAAATTATGGGCCTTAAAATTTTAAAGAGCCTTACGGGCCTCCACCATAGCCCATTTTTTGTTTTTTTCTAAATTACGACACAAAAGTTTGGGGTTTTGGCCCATTCATCACAGTCCATGTTCCTTTCTTTATAATTGCATAACATTGGGGTGCATGAATAGAAAACGTAGGGGTGCTGGAAGAAATTGACTCTTTAACGTGCTTTTGGCCCATGTATCACAGCATGTTCCTTTCTTTATAATTGCAATTTCAACAAAACCCTAACTTCAAACCTTCACTCCTCCTTTCATCACTTCGGCAGCAGTCACAGAACCCTCGTAGCCGAAAATGGTGAGTTTCCATTGACCAATCCTTTTACATTTTCTACGCTTTTCTGGTTTTAATGAAAAAACTGTTTCTTTGTTTTTTTTTTTTATCTGATCTGTGTTGCAGCCTTTCAAGAGGTACGTTGAGATTGGAAGGGTGGCTCAGGTCAACTACGGCAAAGAGTATGGGAGGCTAGTAGTCATTGTCGATGTTATTGACCAGAACAGAGTATGTTCTTTTGTTTTTCCTTCTTTGATTTGTTGCATTTTCGTTGGATTGGATTCTTGTAGTGCGTGCCCTATTCTTTGTCTTGGTTTCTTGTGAGGTTTGGGAGTAGAAAAAGCATAATTTATGATCTTGCTGTTGATAATTTTCTACATGAATTTCGTTGCCGCAAATTTTGTTCTGAACAGTGGTTTTAGGTTTTAGATTTTTGGGTTTGCTTAGTTTTATGTTAATTGGATCTCAATGTTTTCTCTATTTCTGCATTAGAGCATAAATTTAATTTAGGGTTTTGGTATCAATTTAGTATTTGATAATGCCAAATTCCATCGAAGGGGTTAGAGTCGTTTACCCTGTTTTTTGATGATGGTTTGTTTTATTTTTTTTCTCTTTTGTGAAGCCTATATTTTTTTTCTAATTGTATTTGAACAGGGTCATATCCCTTCAGGCTTTGTTGTATATTTGTATTTTTTCAGCATGAACTAAATTTGGCTCTTTGTATCGATTTGGTTTGTGCGAATATATAATATCAAATTCCTGTTAAGAGGAGTTAGAACTGTCAATCCCACTGAGAACTTCAATGAGCGAATTTTACCTATTTGGCGAAGTTATTGGCTTTTTTAGATGCATTTTAACTGAATCATATAGGCTTTGTTTGTATACTTGTGTTTTAGCACGGTCAACAAAATGAAAAATTATGCTATTTTTTGGGATTTTGGTTATTATTTTGGCATGCAATAGAATATAATTGTGCATTAGATTTAGAGGTGTACAAATTTTTTAAGTTGGATGTGCTTTTTACAGCTTTTGGATAATTGACTTTGAAATCATTTAGCATAATTTTCTACTACTATTTGTTTTTAGGCTCTTGTGGATGCTCCCGACATGGTGAGGTCCCAAGTGAACTTCAAGAGGCTGTCACTCACTGACATCAAGATTGATATCAAGAGGATCCCAAAGAAGAAGGATCTCATCCAAGCCATGGATGCTGCTGGTTGGTACACGTTTTTTAGAATAAATTGTTATTTAATTTGAAGCATTCCTTTTGTTGATGGGTTTTTTTCCTTGCTGAACAGATGTTAAGAACAGGTGGGAGAAAAGTTCATGGGGAAGGAAACTGATTGTGCAGAAGAGAAGAGCATCTCTCAATGACTTTGACAGGTTCAAGATTATGTTGGCAAAGATCAAGGTTGGTTTCATTCTACATGACTATTCTCACTGTTTCGATTTTGGTATTGCTCTTCTAATAGTTTGTGAATTGGCTTTTATGCATAGCAAAATCCAAGTCTCTGTACTATTGTGTTGTCATATAATTTTTGGCTTTGAAATTAATTTACAATTTTTGTTTCAATTTGTGCAGAGGGCATCAGTTGTTAGGCAAGAGCTTGCTAAGCTGAAAAAGAGTGCTTAGGCATAATTCCATGCAATTTCCTAATTTTGTTATGAATTTCTTTCAATTTAGTTTACTTTGGTTACATGGGTTTTATTATGTATCATTGACAGATTTTCTAGAAATTTTTATTTTGAGATCCTTTTTGTTACTAGTGGATTGATGCCTGTTTTCGTAATCTCATTGTTATAATATGGGGTGCCTATTTTTGCACTGTTCGATTATTGGTTTTTGACATTATTAAAAATACCTTTTGCTACCCGTAAATGTTATCAGAAACTGTTTTTTAATTTTCTCATTAGGATTTGATCATTTTTTTCTCTTGTTTTTTGTTTTAAATTTTAATATTTCTGTTCCTTGGTAATTGGTTGTTCATGGTTGTGGTGTAAATGATTCAAAATTATGTTTTTTACCAAAATTGTATCAATTTTTTCCAAATAGAGTAGCATTTGCAAGAGTGTAGATTTGGTTTTGATTTCAAAATTGTTTCAATGTTGTTGTTTCTCCTTAATTGAAAACTAGTGTGTGAAGTTTACTTTTTAAGAATAGTCATTTGTTAAATGGGTGGAAAAGAAATTAATTTTGATCCTACAGATTCTTTAAGGTGTGAGAAAGAATGGAAAAATTAAAATTCAATTTGGAGGTTGGAAATGTTTTTGGACTTCATTTATGTTTCTTAAATGAATTAGTGTATTTTTGAACAATTATCAAATGAAACGTTTATGTGGTTATTTATTACATTTTATTTTAATTCACATTATGTCAAAATTTAATATTTATATATTTATAATTTTAAAGAAAAAAAATTTGTGATATGTTTTTTATTAAATTTATTTATTTATTTAATTGAAAATTTTCTATATATAGTAAAAATTAGGAACCTTCTCATCATTTACTTTTTTTGAATTGAAAAATCCTAATTGGATTATTCATATATACAAAAATATTAACTGAGTACAACTATATCTATTAAATAGGCAGAGCAACGAGTACAAGTGTTAAATAAGCTATAATTTAATATGGTCCAACATAGATATAATGATTCGGCTTTTTAATCCGAAAAAAATATGATTATATGATTTTTTATTTTATGAAATAATAATATCAAGTAAAGACTTAATGATTTTTCGGATTGATTTATTTTATAAGCTTAATTTCATTGTTTAATTTATTCTTTAACAATAATACATTTTAATACTAATTGTCAATTTATATGATAAATTAATAATTGTTTGAAAAAAGAAAGTAATAATTGTTATTAATGAAAAATATTAGTAATAAATTAATGATTTTAAATTGTTATTTTTTTTATCACTAGACGACTCAGCTAGATAATATTAGTAATAAACCTATATAATATTGTGTTATATTTTAATACTCAACTACTCATTTTTTTTTCCAAAATATATTACATCGAATAAAATTACTATTTAGATAAACAAATAATTAATCATTATATTTAATTAAATTGAATATTATTTTATATAAAAAAACTACTATTTAAAGTTAATTTTACTATTAATAATAATTTACAAAATAATTTTTAAACATTAACATTTTAGTTACTAAACTAATAATTTAATTTAAACTTAATTTAAAATATAAAGTAATTAGTAATTAAAATATTGATAACTAATATTAAATATCAATTTAAAAATAATTTTATAAATTTCTATTAACAATAAAATTTATTTTAAATATTAATAATCTTTTAATTTATAAAATAGTATCTAATAACACTGATTCTTTTCTTTAAATGGAAGAAAATTTGAAAAAAAATATGGTGCTAAACAAAATTGAATATGCAAGTTTCACTAAATGAAATTATGTGGGGATGAACTAAATAATTAACTCGAAAAAACAAATAATTGAAATGGTTGCACCTATAATCATGATTGAAAAAGGACACGTAAATGGCATTAAAGTATATGCAATAGGTAGATTTTAAAGCATATTGATGTCAGTTTCTGAAAAAATAACACCCCAATTCCACACCACTGTTTCTTACTTGTTTCATAAATACTATTTATTTATATTTTATCCTTTCATTTTTTTCTTTTTTCTTTAGGGTTCTAAGCTCTGTTAACTTCATAACTTTGGCAAGAATCATGGCATGAGGCATGCAACAACAAAAAAATTAAATTAAGTGTCATACGTCTCTCTCTCAACTCAATTTTATAAGTAATAAAATGCATAAATTTGGTGGATAATTTTAATTAATTCAACCAATTGTTTTTTTAGAGTTTTGTTTAGGATACTGCTTAAAAGGTTTTAAAAAAATAGAAATCATAAAGAATTTTTTTCGCCTATACTAAGAAAATTATTAACATTTTTGCTTTTAAGTTATATTTGAATTAAAAAAAATCAAGACAGATAAACTACATCTTGGCTTTGTCTTGAGGATAACTAAGAAAGCAAAATTATTTAAACTAAAATCTAAATTTTAATTTATTTAACAGACTTATAAAATAAAATTTGTACTATTTATATATTATAAAATATTTTAATTTTTAGTTTATAAAAAATCTTTAATACATTTTCTCACCTTATATGTTAAAACTATTAATTGAAAATATATTATTGAATAGAACTATATATTAATGAATGATCGGATAATAATTCTATATAACTATTAACTGAAATTATATATTATTGAATAGAAATATATTAATGAATAATCCGATAGTATAGTAATTCAATATAGAAGGTAACAATAAAATTAACAAACTTTTTTTTTTCTGATGAGATATATAAAATTAATAATAAGTTTAATTTAACTTTCATCTCAAATGTATAGCTGAGGTTAAAACCAAGTTTTTAATCTTAAAATAACTTATACTAAAAAATTCTTAAAACAACTGAATCTTTAATTTTACTAATAAAGACATTTCATAGATACTGTATTCTCTTTTTCTAAAACAACTTAATCTAATATTAATATTTGTAGTTGTTGTTTTTAGTGTAATTGAATTCCTTGTTTTTTGTGCAGGACGGTTACTGCATATTCAAAACTTTCTCCTAACAGATAATAAAAACCAATCAATTTTTTGAATAGAGCAGCTACTACTACCTCACACAACACCTCTATTCAATATGCAACCACCCAGCCAAAAGAATAAATTGCCTCACATCTTTTTTTCATCTCAAAACATTAACAAATATGGGATTAAGAGAGTTTCATATCACCCTTAAGGTATGTCCATTCTTCAAACTGTTCTATTGAGGTTATTTGAAGTTCATCACAAATAATCATTACCCTTTACACATTTTCTTGTAGCTAAGAACAAACCTTTAGATATCATTATATATATTTAATGAATCTTTTATACTGCAAATTAGTGAGATGAAGCTCTAATCTTGATTGAAGAAACAAAACCAAAAGTAGCTGAGTTTTGTTGTTTTGGTAAATGCTTGTTCATATGAATGAATGGTAATCTTTCCATTGACTTGAGCAGGCATTTCGGGTGAAACGTTTTTTCTTTGGAAGAAGGAGAAATAAATGGAGTGCAAACAAGCCTTCATGGATGATTCCAATATCACATGGCCATCATGTGGTGGAGCATCATGTGATCAAAGGTGGTTCTGATGACTCAGAGTTTGATTCAGTTGTGATACAGAGGGAGCAGATGGATCACACAGAACTTTGGTATTTTGGAATCTTTGATGCTGTAGTTGGAGATGGAGTTACCAAGTATGTTCAATCCCATTTCTTTGGCAAGAAGCTCAAAGAGGTGAGAAATCAATATAAGTAATAATGCTCATGAATGGTTATTAGTGGCATATATTTTTTATCAAATTTAGACATTCATCATGAAAGAGAGGTAGAGAACAAAGCTTAAAATTTCAATTTCTATTGGAGATAGTCATAAACATCTAGGTTTCATACATTTTATTACTCAATTATCATTATATTATACATTTCCAGTAAAATGTGTGGAAAAAAGCTGATAGCTATATATGCAATTAAGCCAAATATCCACAATACTTCACCTAAGCATTATTCTAAGATGATCATCTATATTTCTGGCCTCTGGTGTGTTTGTGATGTTTCAACTACATGTTAGTGTCATATGAGGAGAAAGAGCAAAGAAACACTGAAGAGAGCTTACCTCGGTGTGAGAACAAAGATCAGAGAGGCACTGAAGCCAGAGGAGGAGATATGCAGAATAGGTTCAACATCAGTGATGGTGATAAATGGAGAAAAGCTTGTGATAGCCAACATGGGAGATTACAGAACTGTTTTGTGCAGAGATGGTGTTGCTTATCAGACAACTGGCAGATACAATCAATCAGCCAAGAGAAACTGGTACAACAAACTCTTCTCAGGTATCAATCACTCACATATTTTTTTTCATTATCATTTGAAAGATCCAATCAAAAACATTTCATTATATATATGTGGATGCAAACATAAATCACATTTTATAAACTGGTTTTATGGGTTGAGTAAGGTTAAAGTATACATATTAATTTATTTGTTTTTGTTCACATATCTCATAATGAATGCTATGCATGTGCACAAAAGCACGCATGATTGCTTGTGAATCAGGCAACACAACAGGCACAAAGCATTCTAAAGGCTCAGAACTTGTGGTGGGAGGTGATAGAATCGACTCTGATACTGAATTTTTGATCCTAGCAAGCAATGGCATATGGGAAGTAAGTCCTAGAAGATTAGGTAACTCATAACCATAGTTGGTCACTAGAAAACAGTGGATCATGAATCTCAATATGTGTTTGCAGGTGATGAAGAACCAAGAGGCTGTGAATCTCATAAGACACATAGAAGATCCACAAGAAGCAGCTGATTGCTTGGCAAAGGAAGCTTTGATTAGGATGAGCAGAAGCAAAATTTCATGCTTAGTCATTCGCTTTGACTGATATGCCACCATAATTGGTTTATCCTAGTTGCAGCAGTTGCAGTACTTATTGTGATAGAGAGCACTTTATGAGTTCAATACACAACTAGATCATCAAGGTGTTTGCAGATTCATCATCTCAAAACTCAAGAAAAATTTGCACTAGTGTTCACAGATTTTTTCTATAAGCTAATTTGGTTTACATTACTATTTAATTACTACTTTAATGTAATTTTATTTATAATATATATTATTTGACATACACAAAATAAGATGTACCAACTTTATTTTGATACTTCATCCTGAATTATTATAAAAACCAGACGAACTTATTATACACCTCGTATATAAAACTGAAACAACAAATAATATGTAACTATATTATCAAAATGTAAGTATTGAATAAAAATATATTTACTTATTAATTCTTTTGGTATAATCCAATAGAAAATAAATATATGAAATGTCTCATAAAATAATTTTGAGATTATGAGATCCTTTACTGAATAAGATCATCCAAAATTAAAATGTTACAAATTAAAAACAGCGGATCTAGTTCCTGCTAAATTTCCCTAGGACTTACCCAGAAACTGAAACTGAAGTTGAGAAAAAAAACAAGAGTTTAGAATAAGAATGACTTGTTCTTGCATATACGTTTATTTTTTAAACTT
>Ga0123342_1007809_pt1 | contig 13910 bp, 11 predicted proteins | sample Turbeawhitnodule_FD_89960 | JGI IMG/M metagenome (GOLD analysis project Ga0123342, IMG submission 89960) | Root nodule microbial communities of legume samples collected from Mexico - Turtle bean Mexico white nodule | ecosystem: Host-associated > Plants > Roots > Nodule | place: Mexico: Nepantla...
AAATACATATAATCTCTAAAATGTAGGATACGGGGATACGGATCTATATATTATATAATTTCAAATTATATAAATTGAAAATAAATATTTATGTACTAAAGTATGTTTCAGATTCTTTTGAGAGCTGGAAGATATTTTTCATGACTGATTCAAAAAAAATTGTTCCTTATTTTTATAATCATAATAAAAATTTATACAATAAATTTAAGTTTTTAGAAAATTATTATATTTATGCCTTTTAAAATTATGTTAGAATTTTAAAAAATCTAACAAATATTTTTTGAATTGAACATTTCACCGATAAGTGTCCTACATACAAGTGTCGACACCGATACGTGTGTCCGGATACGTCCATTTAAAAGAAATGTCCGAACCTCATATTTAACTTTTATTTTCTAGAAAAATTACAAATAAATTAATATTTTTATTATTATTATAAGATCTTTATTTTTTATGCGGACTAACTTACACAGCAACGCATGTAAAAAAGTTGTTGAATCCACATTACTTAAACCAGGAGTATAAAAAATACAATTTTGATGCAATTTTGCCGTTAGAGTAATTTCTTTGGTTGAAATTTTTTAAATAAGTTGGACCTTGAAGAGTACTTATGGATTTAATTATCGTTATTATGTTCTACATCAACAGCAACATTTGAACAACATCATTCTGGTACATGAATATGATTGGTGTCATGTGATTAACCTTTATTGGTTTACCTTCACAACAGTTGACTATATAAAAACAATTACTATTTACGTAAGTAATCATTATAATAACGTCTCAAAATTGTAAAAGCAAATCAATATTTATTTTATGTTTTTAAGGATGTACTGTTATAAATAAAATGTGTTCATATAATTCTAAATTCATCTTAACTTCTACATCTACCAATAAAACCAACAAATTTGTCCTCGCAAAAATATACGTAAAAATAGTTCACACGTTTTAACTATCTATTAAATAAGTTTAAATTTATTTAAATATAAAATAAAATAAAATAAAATAAAAATTCCAATACAATGTGTATTTAAATGCAAGCATGCAACTGCCAGTTGTTTGTTATATAAATTTATTTTTGTGTTGATGGTGGTGTTCATGGTTCTTGACATTTAAATTATCCACTATCTAATTTAATTGTAGAGGTGTTTGTTTTTAAATCTTGGAGATTATTTATATGGTGTAAGGTTTGATACATTCAATCATCATAAGAGTTTGAAATAGTTGTTTGTTCACAAAAGGTTGAATACAAGATTATTATGATGTATAAAATTCGTAAAAGAATATAATAATTTTCACTTTACCTACCATAAAAAGCATACATGGTTTCTAATTTATTGAGTATAAGACAATGTAAGTAAATGTCATGATGTAATTTGTGAGTTGTGTCATAAATATATATATCACATATGACTAATGCTTTAATTTAAATTAATTAATTATTATCGGATAAATATAGTTTTATTTAATTATATTATTTTAAAATATATGTAATTATTTTAAGAACAAAAATCTAAAAAATACATAAATACTAAATAATAATATATACATATATTAATTAGTGTGCACTATTATTATTATTCTCTACCAACTTTTTAATATTTACATTAAAATTTTCTCGTTAAAATCATTATTTCGTATATTTTTCAAATAAAATTTAAAATGATCTCTTTTTAGTTATACAATAAATATATTTACTTTAAATCTATTTGGAAGGTAAAATATATCTTTAATAGACAAGTAATAATTATGTTTTAAGATTTATAAACTCTATCCGTCAACTTGAAAATGTCTATAGTAGAAAGTAATTTTGCATATTTCATAATTTGTCATAAATTTAAATTTTCATTTCTAAACGGCTATTTATGAGTTATAAATGACAATAATAGGATTCAATCTAAAAATCACCATCCAAAAAATTTATAAATACAAACTCCTTAAAAAATACATCCTATCTAATAAACTTATACTTTGTATTTAACTTACATAGGATCTTTCAATTTGTTTTGAGACCAATTGAGCATAAATTAGAAGACTATTAGGATCTTACCAAGACTCCTTCTAACATGTTTTGGGAAGAACAATAATGATATAATATGATATGCAATGTTTTTTGAATATTAAATAATATACTAAGCTATAAAAATAAAATAAAAAAATGATAAAAGTTAAAATATAAATATTAGATATGATTTGTAGAGTGACATGGAATTTGCTACTTAAAAAGTGAAAAGCATGATAATGGATTAAGTTAAACAGGCGAAGATCGTGGAGAAATTCCACATGAAAGCAACACGGAGGTGCAACTGCACGTGTTCAAACACCATCCCCACAACAACATTGCCAACCGCAAATACCAGTATTCCAACATTACTATAAAATTATCTTTCTATATTATACCCAATACAAATCATCTTAAATATAACTTTAAAATCATTACTATACAAATTTTTTTAGTATACCACAATTAATAATAGAATTTTCGGATGTGTAATTTAAAAAATGCAATTACGCAAAATCGAGGATAACTCATGGTTGGAATGAATCACTCATTGTATCTATGATTTATTTTTATAATGTCTTCTATATTCTAAACATTATAGTGATTATTAACTTCAAACATTTCTCTTAAATAGTGTGTCGGTTTTTAATACTTGTATCGGACACCGACACTCATATGACACTTTTTAGGACACATATATGTGAAGTGTCAAATTCAAAAAATATTTGTTAGATTTCTGATAATTTTAGTACGGTTCTAACACAATTTTAAAATATAAAAATACATTAATTTTCTGAAAAATCAAAATTTATTATATAAATTGTTATTATAATTATAAAAATAAAAAACAAATCTTTGTGAATTAGTTATAAAAAATATCTTTTTATTCCAAAAAATAATCTGAAACATACTTGTGCACATAAATTTTTATTATCAATTTATATAATTTATAATATGTAATCTGTGTTCCCATGTCTTACATTTTAGAGATTTTATATATCTCCGTGTTGTATCAATTTCAATGTCAGTGTGTCTGTGCTCAATTTATTAGTATTTTTAAAGTGTAAAAATTGTTTTCACGTATCTATTCAGTTATTTTAGCAGTATATTTTTCAGGATAATAATTTTCTTAAGAATACATTTTTCTTAAATTAACGAGATTAAATATGTTAAATTAAAAGAGTTAATTTACATATTTTATATAACTGAGCTCGGAATTTTAAAAAAGAAGGAGGGTTTGTTACTCTGAGAAAGTTACTGACAAGTAACCAACAGTTGCAGCAAAGGTGCACAGTTCCAAAAAATAAAAAAAAATAAAAAAAAGTGAAAAGAAAGGAGGGAAGTGTGTGGGTCCCGCGTGACCACAATCGCAGGCTGTCCGGTTGGGTTGAGAAAACTGGAAGTCTCGAAAACTGAAGCCCTGCCTCTACTTTTCCTTTTTATTTATTTTTAATTTTAATTTATTTTTGTGTTTCCCATTCATATTCATTCATTGATTTATTCTTTGAAGTCTCTCACTTTCTGGCCGTTGCTTCTTCCTCTTCTTCATTCTTTTAGCCACAATGAATCACTCTCACTTTTCTCCCACTCTTCCTCCTCCTATTCCTCCATCTCTCCACCCTGTCATCACACATCATCGTCATCATCACCTTCAACAACCATAATTCACAACAACCAAAAACCCTTTTCTCTTCTCGATTCTCTTCTACCACCGCCACCACCACCACCACTACTAACACCACTGCTGCTGCTTCTTCTGTTAACAAGTACCCCAGATTCTTTTCAATCTCACCATCACCTTTTCAACCCCACAACCCCACCTTCTTACTCCAATCACTCTCCCCACCTCAATTCTAGGGTTTTTCCATTCTTCCTTTTTTAAATATATATATTATTGTTTTTATTTCTAAATCCCCTTTTCTCACCACTTTTAATTCCTTAGGTTACCCTCTCATAACTCTGCCTTTCGATCTCCCTCTCTCTCTCTCTCTATATATATATAGACTTCCTTTGATTCCCAGTATATTTCTTCTAAATCTTCACTCTTTTGTCCTTTCCTTTTGGTTTTCTCCGCGCACCACAACACGCACAAGCAATTCTTCTTATTTTTCTTACCATGTCTTAGAAACCCAACCCCAATATCAATTCATCTCTATTCTTTGCCTGATTTATTGATTTTCCTTCTCTCTCCGTTGCTACTGCTGCGTGTGGCGGACCATAGTGATTGTTGTTAATGGCGTACCAAGCGATTCAGGGTCCTAGTTCGGGATCGAGTTCGAGTTCGGGGTTTCAGCTACTCAATTCTCCTTTCGGAGACACCACTTACACCAAAGTCTTCGTAGGAGGGTTGGCCTGGGAGACTCAGAGCGAAACCATGCGCCGCTACTTCGAGCAGTTCGGCGAGATTCTTGAGGCCGTCGTCATCACCGATAAGAACACTGGGCGATCCAAGGGCTATGGTTTCGTGAGTATCTTTTTTATTCCATTTTCGATTTTATTCGTTATTACTACTGCTGTGCTGTCACTACCAACACTAGACAACACGCTGTTTGAGAAGTTTGTTGCTTTGTGTGATTCGGGTTGCGTCTTATACGAAGATTCATATTGCATTATGTGATTTACATTTACTATAGAATGACTTGGTTTCTATCTCATGTGCATGGAATTGGAGGGTATAGGTGACTTTCCGGGATCCCGAGGCTGCAAGGAGAGCCTGTGCTGATCCAACTCCTGTTATTGATGGTAGAAGGGCGAATTGTAACTTGGCTTCACTCGGTCGACCACGACCCCCTTTGCCTTATGGTATCGTGTCTAATTCATCTTCCTCGCTGTCAATGAACTTAGCTATGTATCGTGCTGAAGTTACATTGCATATCTGCGTTATAAAATTTAATTGCCATGTTGGTTGTCACTGATGTCATCATCATTGTCGTTTGCTGTTGTTGCTATTATTTTTCATTATCGGAATTCCACATTGGCGTGTCCCTGTTATCGAGATAAAGTTATTCGCAGTGATGGAAAGAGATCGTGTGCTTCCATCCTAGTGTTTAGTACTATCATTACCCCCAAAGTTATCTCCTGACTCGTATGGACCATATTTTTTTTAAAATTTACTTACACGTTATTATTTCTCTCTGATCTAGTAACATATGTGCTTTAATTTCTGATTGAAATTTTTAACCAAAGTGTTTGTTTTGGTTCAACAACCTCCTTCACATGTGTAATGGTGTGCATCAACATTATCGCTCTGGCTTATTCTTCCTACTCAGATTGCTTTTATTTTGTGGTTGTTTCTTTTTCACTTTTATAGGACGGGTAAGACCTGCCTCCCCTTATTTTGGAAGTGTGCAAACACCTCGTGGTGCTTATGTTGGAGGCTTTGGGTACCAGCAACCGGTTTCCTACAGCTATCAACAAGGATTAGTTTACCCTCCTTATGGGTGAGTGTGATTTTGTTGCATATCATTGCAAAACAAACATTTGCTCTGAAAGATTTATTTTCACTGATAAAAATTATTGTTTTGATTGTTCTTTGTACTTGGTTGTATCTACACACGTTGTTTCTGTACTTTTATTAATTTACTCGTTATCAATTCACACGTCACTTTTGTTGAGTGTTATAAATGACGGTGATGACCTCTAAGGTCAATTATGCGCACATCCTTGCAGTAGTGGTTAATCAGGAGAGCATAATCCTCAGATTTGGTTTTAAGTTGTTTTGTTTTGTTGTGTGTGCAAAGACTATATCAATTGGATGTAACGAACTAGTAATTGTTTGTTTATCTCAGTGTGTGTGATGCGTTCCTAACTAATTTAAATTGTGCATCAGGATGTATTACACCAGAATCATGCTATAGAGGTGATCTTTTCAACATTATATGTGGTTGTTTTATCTTTGCAGGTATACGGCATATGGACCAGAGTACATCTACCCACAGGTTGAATTACCTTTCTTGATTGTCTTAGGAGAAATGATAGTGTTGTTTGTGCACTGCTGACTTTTTCAACTTCCATCTTGTCTAATAGAATATGTACAACCCATATATGGGGCAACAGTACCTTCAGTTATATGGAGTGCCAGGAACAGTGAATACAACTATTTATCCGTATGGACAATTGGGTCAGGCTATTCCTGGTGGTCATGGTTATTCGGCAATGCAGGGTTATACAGTACCAGGTCATCAAATTGTCCCCTATGCATCCAATGTTAATGCCATAACAACTTCACCTATGCCCGCCATTCAAGCTTCATTTCCTAGTGGTATGGTTGTCTACCCCAAAGAATTTTCATTTATGATTCATGATGTGCCCTTTTGTTGCTTTGTGAACTTGTACTTTTCACATGCCCAAATTTCGTGTGATTGAAAGTGTGCTGCAATACATATCTTGTTCGTGATTTTTCTTTTAAACAGCCATACTCAGCGTGTACTCAATGCTCACATATATAGGAATTAACATTTACTTGAAAATACTTGAGCAATGGAACCATTTATTTTTCAGCAAGTACTGATATGCTGGGAATGCAATGAAATTTAAGTTAGTGGCATATTGTCCTGCAAATATATACTATTTGGGTGATCTTAGTTATCCTACTCAGATTTATGTTGGAATTTGGAGCATGGTAATGTCTGAGACGATGCAGTTTTGATTAAGCATACGTAAATGGGTGTTTTGATGGGTGTTCCATTACAAATATGTGAAGAGTGCTTGATATTTTTTATATGGATTTTGGAAAAGCACTATGTGAGTGTGTTTGTACTTCTAGAATGAGGCATCGAAAACATCCATGCTGCATCTCTGGACTTCTTTAGGTCCTATATAAAAGGATGTGAAATTATTTGCATGTGTTTTGATTTTTCAGGAATTGCTGCACCGGTTCCTGGTCAACCACAATTTATTGTTCCTGCTCCTTCTCAGTTCATGCAAAGTGGTGGTCCTGACCAAACAGCTGGGTGAGGGGGCGGTTAAGGTGGGCTCCTTTTTCTTGTATCTTACTATAAGCCTCTTTATTTCCAACATCAACTTATATTTTGAAAGTATCATGTTACAGGTATCCTTAGTTTGCAGCAGGACTAAGAGCAGCGGAACTGCTACATGAGTGGCGGGCTTCCAATCTAGCCTTGCAAGTTAATTATTTTGCATTCTAGAGGTATGTTGCTTTCTTTTACGTTGCCATGATGAGGATGGTTAAAATGGGTTAAGTTTTACATGGGCGTCTCATAACCTACTTTTTAGCTTAATAAGCAGAAAATAGTAAATACACATCTTACATTTCTTAAAATTAGCACACAAGCGTAGCTCTAGCTGAGCTTCTGCTTGAAAATTTGCCTCACTTTGAATATTATGATTGAGCCATTGCAATATAGTATATAACTTTCGATACAAGTGTGTCATTATGTCCGCTATACTTTATTTTGGCAGCTTATTGGATATTTGGGTCTCATTTACTCATGGATGAAGGTTTTATTGCTCTAGGGGGTCTGATTCCTAAAATGGCACTGCAAACTACAATATTCTTTTGTTAGGCTATTTAACAAATGTTATAATATGCAGGTCATATAGTCATGCTCACCAAGTTGTGTCTGAGTCGCTCCAGATGGCGAAGGAAACTGGAATGTGCGGGCTGCTTTTCCATTTGGACTTTTACAATAGTGTATTTATACCTAATACTACCTGTACTCTGGAAGAGTGGAAGTAGTATTGAATCAATGGGTGCTGGAATAGGTTTCTAGTAGCCACGTAGGGAATAAACTTCTGTAAAAAAGAAAATCACGTCTGAATCAAAATATGATTCTTTGTAGTCTTGTGCAGCATTGAGTCTGTAGATAGTTGTCAATGTTGGTGCATTGTGTGACGATGGATGGTCCATCACATTGAATGTGATTTTTGTGCATAGTAGTTGTCAGGGATTCTACTAGAAGACACGGGTGTAATTTTATGATTTTAAGATCCTGCCGATTATGCAGGGTAGAACCATCAGTATATTCCATTAGAGAGGATTGCAGTGGTCCTTTAGTGTTATTATTTCACCATCATTCAGCACGGAGTCACATGTTCCACATTTTCTTGAATTAATTTTCAACCTTTTCGTCATGCTGCCTTCTATAATTGCTATATCTTTCCCTCTATAGTTGGTACTGTTCACAGTTTGTTTCGATTTTTCAACATGTCAATTCCTTTATAATCAAATGGTGCAGTCGTAATAATTGCAAATCGTGGTCTTTTTGGCTTGACCTTGGGTTGGTGATACGGTTGGATTGTAATTTCATGGATGCATTGGGTTTATATTTCTATCACGTCAAAATCATAGTTTACGTATGCAAAGATTGGTCACGACTAATAATAATGCAGGTTTGATCCAGAACAGCTTATAAAAGAAACTTTGTAATTCGAGTTTTTAAGGTTAAAAAATTGTGGGTTTTTGTTTCGAAGTGAAAAGCCCCCACAAGAACAACTAAAGAACCAAGTCCTTTGTATACGTTCAAAAGAAGCTAATCATGTGGCACCAAAATTCCTTCACGAGAACCATGACTGAACTGAAGACATCAGTCTCTGCTGCGAAAACCAGCAAGTAAGGCACTTGGTTAGATGGTGTACTTAACCTTTTTTCTCAATAAAAACAAAACTTCAAAAATTATGATCGTTTTATAATACTTGCGAGATTAAAATATCATTTAAACTTGAACATAAATAAAACATGAAAGTTCTTAGTACAGGCTTTGTTTGTATAGATTGAGGAAGTATGTTAATATGTTAGTGTTTCTGTATAATCAATGATATGATGTTGTTATTTACACATTTCTTTTTATTTTGCGATCATGTTATTTACACATTTAATAAAAACTTAAATACATGAAATATTATTGTGGTGTTGCATACACAAATTGGAGAAAATTGTTTCACAGCTCATATATCAACGTATATATATGCATGCTTTTAGTGCATAAAAATAGCAAAAATATTTTCTGTTATTAATTGACCAATCATTTTGATACAATTTTCCTTCCTAGTATTTCCTTTCGTAATACTTTGCTTTAAAATTGTAGGTGCTTTTTTATTTGAATAAGTATCTTGTAACATGTTTGAGATTCTTCCTAATGAGTCTAACAAAGGAATGCAAGTTTACCTTTTTTTAATGTTTAGTTAGTTTCAAATAAAATCAATCTTAACCCCTAATAAAATGCCTTGACCACAATTACTTTTAAAAAAAAATAAAAATATGAGTGATAGATAGAAAAGAAAGAGTTAATGAGGGAGTTGTTAAAAGGGAGTTGGTTGATTGAGAAACGTGTGATAATGGTTGAAAATTCCTTCATATGGATTTAATTCTTATGTATAAAAAATAGAGTGTGAAGAAAATCTACAATAATTAAGTTGTTTTAAATTATGTCAGATTTGGTTAGTTCCACATATTCAAAAAAGTGGGAAGAGTTTTAATATATTGACTTAATCATAAATAAGTTATTTATAAATACTTTTATTAAATGATTAATTGTTAGATTTTTTTTCAAACTTTTTGTTTAATCATTGGTTTCATCTTAAAATTTTAATCAGAACTTAGAATGATTAAATGAAGAGATCTGAATTTTTCTAAAAGAAACGAAGATTTCTCAATGAAAAGTTTAAGAAAATTAAATATTTTGTATATAATGACAATTAAGTATTTTACGAATACAAGACTTGCAAATAATAATTCAATTAATTAATAAAAATGAAAATATAAAGAAATAACAGATATAATAAGATGAGATTAACTATGTTTGAATGCTCTTTTTTTTTTTTTCACTTTTGAGGGGCAATTTTCTTCTTTTTAAAATGAATATATTTTCAAAAATATTTAAAATAAGGACAAGTAGTGCTATAAAATATGATTTATGTGTTTTAAATATATATTTAGTTTTTAAATAATACTAAAATCACATTTTTTGGAATCATATTTTATAAATAAACTTTTAAAATATTAAAGTTAAGCAGTATTTTAAAACCAGTCTGTGTTTATTAGAAATTGTATTTCAGAATAAGACATTTTAGGTAGAAGTATTTAAAACCAATCCTTCCCACTTATTTGTTTTTTTAATGATTTATTTTAGTAATTTTGTATGGATATCTTTTATTTATTTATTTTAATATTTTTATGTGACATTCTAAATTTAAATAAAATCAAGAATTATAAAAATAATAAATATTTTAAGTTTTAAAGATTAAAATATAAATCTTGTAAGAATATTGCAAACAGAAAGTACAAAAAAGGCAAACAAAAGGACATAAAATAAAATAACTTATAATATGATTTTTTATTAAAGAAGAGCTTACAAAACATATATAAAAAAAATATAAAGTATATTTGGATTTCAATATCATAAGACATTATTTGAGCTGAGATGTTTATTTATTTCTAAAGATCCGTTGCAATTTCTGAATGGATTATTAATTAGTTACTTCAAAATCACATATATACGTAATTCGTATACCGAACGCGTGCTTGTAATAAGGGCCCAGTGACATGGCCACCACCGCCACCTCCGCCCCCACATCTGCCACCGAACCTTCACCTTCCTCCGCCGATACGCCTCCGGCACCAATTCCTCCGAAGCAACCACCGCCTCCTCCGCTGCCTGCGTTGGCACCGGTGAAGCCAGAGGCGCCATTGTCCGACCCGAAATCTTCCTCGGACGCGAACGTAATCGTGGTCCCGAGCTACTCTCGATGGTTCTCGTGGGACTCGATTCACGAAAGCGAGGTGCGTCACCTCCCTGAGTTCTTCGAGTCGGCGTCCAAGAGCCCTAGGGTTTACAAGTACTACAGGAATTCCATCGTGAAGTTTTTCAGGTACAATCCCGCCCGAAAAATCACCTTCACTGATGTCCGCAAAACGCTTGTCGGAGACGTCGGTTCGATCCGCAGAGTCTTCGATTTCCTCGAAGCTTGGGGCCTTATCAATTACCACCCCTCTTCGTCGCTTACCAAACCCTTGAAGTGGGACGACAAAGAGACCAAATCCGATTCTGCGTCCAACCCCACCGAATCTTCTTCCGCTCCCGCTAAAGAAAACACGAAGAGACTCTGCAGTGGCTGCAAAGCCGTTTGTACTATTGCCTGTTTTGCTTGTGACAAGGTTACTTTTTCTCTATTCTTTTATTGTTTTGACACAATTTAGTATCTCTGGTGATTTTAGCCTATCCTAGTTGTAGTTTTATCTCGATAATTTATAGTAGAGATGTCTACATTGAAGGTCATCATTATAAGTTACCTAGTGAAACTTTAATACCATTTTGGAAAATAATGATAAAAACACGAGGAATTATTGTATGATCAGAGACCATCATGTCTCCATGGTTGTGACTAATTTACATATATGCGTACCCAATTTTTTATTTATGAAACATAATTAATAAAACTTGATTATGTGTCACGTGATGGTTATGATTTATGGCCGTGGTGGTTTGGACTATACCATTGTTTATCTAGATGTACCTTAACTACAACATCTAAGTTTTGTTTAGCATTTGATAGAGGGAAAGTTGAAGTGTGTGCAGTATGATTTGACTCTTTGTGCGAGGTGTTATGTTCGTGGCAATTATAGAGTTGGTGTGAACTCTTCGGATTTTAGGCGAGTGGAGATAAGCGAGGAGACAAAGACAGATTGGAGCGAAAAGGAGACAACAAATCTTCTGGAAGCTATTACGCATTATGGTGATGATTGGAAGAGGGTTTCTCAGCATGTTGCTGGCAGAACTGAGAAGGAGTGTGTTGCTCATTTTTTGAAGCTTCCTTTTGCGGATCGATTCCAGAATTATCAACAACAACCTGCTGTCAATGGCACTGAAGACAGTTGTAATCAGTTAAAGAGGGTAACTAATGCTGAATCTGAATTGGATACTGTTGCCTCAGCTGAATCTAGTAAGAGAATGCGTCTCACGCCTCTTGCAGATGCAAGCAATCCTATTATGGCTCAGGTTCTTTCTTGCTCTCTTTAAATTATAGGAAGACGAAAAAATGAAACTTAATTGTATAGCATCTAACCATTAAAGAGTCTTGAATTTCTCTCTGAATCTCTCTCTAACGGAACTATATCTTAATAGTTAGTTGGTTACCAATGTTATCAATGGCAGATCATGGAAAATGACAATTCATTATATGGTATACCAGATGTCAGTGTGGAAAAATAGAGGAAGTGGCACAGTGGTTGAAATTATGATATATATCAATTATAGCTGTATAAAAAATTATGTTTTATGCAAATAAAACTAAAATACATAAAAACTGACATAATATTAACTCAAAAGTTCAATTTGTTGGAGACTTGTGGAGATGATAGGAGGATTAAGGAGGTGATGGTAGGAGGTTGAAGCAGGAGGTGACAGAAGCTGATGGTGGAGTGAAGGAATCCTCTATAGATCCTACGTGAAGGTGAACTAAGGTTTCTGTATGGGGGAAGTTTAACAGATTCTGTGTGGGTGGTAGAAGTGGGAAAAAGTCGTGGAATCCCAAATCCAGCTCTCAAAATCATGAAGCTGTAATGCTTGCCATAGTCACAGATGTGTGATACCCATAGCTGCTGCAATAGCCGTTTTGTGGGAGGCACACTGCAATGTTATCGAGATTGCAGATATGAGGGATTCCGCCACACAATAGCTCCATTGTGGCTATTTAACAGAACTGTTAGTTACTAAGTACTGAGGTCTTGGATAGATTTTTAACACAGTTATTGATAGCTGAATTGCCCAATGAAGAATGATCACTTTGGAAGTCTTTGTGTGTCTTAAATATAATATATTAACACTTTTTATTCAATGTCTTGTAGGCTGCTTTCCTGTCTGCTTTGGCAGGGTCAGAGGTTGCACAAGCTGCTGCTCAAGCTGCATTGACAACTCTTTCTGAGGTTTACAAAGCAACTAGAATAAATTATCGGTCATTTCCAAGGAATACAATGCTGCAAGGTGAGAATGATAAATTGATAATTAAAGCAATCTAAGATTATAGGCTTATATGAATGGATTAATCTTTCATGGGTATTAATGTAATTTAACGGGGAATGGATGGACCGATCTTCATTGTGTTCTTTGATTTGTTTGGTTGGAATAATTTCTGAATGTAGCTTTGCAACTGATATTTATATCTACATCAGTGCACCAAATTCATCATTTCCTTTTTTCAGTGGTTAACTTTTGGAATAAGCTCTGATGTATACGCAAATAGAAAATTCATATATTTTTCTCTCCTGTTTTTTTCTTTTCTGTTGTATACTTGTCACATGATCTGTGTGATTCTACTAATTGAAAATGGATAAATTAATTTTTAAACTCAATTTCCTTAGCAGAATTGTGGCTTTATGTTTTATGCAGATGCCAGTGTCGCATTTAATGGTGGCAATACTTCAGATTCATTTCAAGGATCTCGCCTGCATGCACATATACAGCTCGAGAAGGAAGAGTTAGATGTGGAAAAAGGAATTTCTGAGATTATAGAAGTTCAGGTCAGTGGTCAAGGTTTATTTTGATGACGTTTGTATTCACAAAATTTTATTTTTTTGGCTAAATACTGGATATTCTGTTCTGTAGATGAAAAATATCCATGGCAAGCTTGTCCATTTTGAAGATTTAGACCTGCAGATAGAAAAAGAAAGCCAGCAGCTGGAGCAAATGAAAAATATGTTTTTCCTTGATCAGCTTACTCTTTTATTTAATAAATCATCAGCTCCAAAAACCGGAGAATGCCAAGAAGGCAATAGGGTAAGGACGAACCATGATTGAGAAGTCTCAATTAGCTATTGATCTTAGGCTTAGTAAATGTATTCAATATTTCTTTGGCTTGTGTCTCATGGGTCTGTGTTCAATTTCCTGCAACTCTATCTTGATGGAGAGGGTCTTTTTAATTTTTTCAACCAATTGTACTTGTACTTGGTAGT